>Ga0209402_10000010_pt1 | contig 290283 bp, 274 predicted proteins | sample ArcticOcean_MG_C_3_FD_187437 | JGI IMG/M metagenome (GOLD analysis project Ga0209402, IMG submission 187437) | Marine microbial communities from western Arctic Ocean - ArcticOcean_MG_CB8_126 (SPAdes) (version 2) | ecosystem: Environmental > Aquatic > Marine > Oceanic | place: Arctic Ocean...
AGTGTTGAAAACGATGGTTACGCACCTTCTACGATACGATAAATAACTGTATTCTAAGTACAAAATGGGGCTGTAGCTCAGTTGGGATAGCAATTCAATGGCATTGAATCAGTCAGGAGTTCGAGTATCCTTAGATTCATCAATGACATGATTAAAAACAGTAAATTTGTATTAAATGAAGGAGTATTATTATATTATGGAGATGTCATATTTGGGAAATACAGGATTGAAAATAAGTCGACTAGGTATAGGGCTAGCTGAAATTGGTTATCAATATAATTTATCATCTGAAAATATATTAGAAGTAAGTAATTTATTAAATACTGCTATTGATAGTGGCATTAATTTTTTAGATACTTCGGGATGTTATGGAGTAAGTGAAGAGCTAATAGGCAAAACTGTTTCAAAAAGAAGGGGAGAATATATTTTAGCTACAAAATGTGGACATTCTCCAACAAGAAAACCATTTGAAAAACATCCTGAGGATTGGTTGACCTCAACAGTAGAACAAAATATTAATACAAGTTTAAAACGCTTAAAAACTGATTATGTTGACCTATTGCAAATTCATTCTTGTAGCTTAGAAATCCTTAAGAAGGGTGAAATCATTGAAGCATTACAAAAAATCAGGGATTCAGGTAAAACCAGATTTATTGGTTATAGCGGGGACAATGAGGCAGCTAATTACGCTATGTCTTTAGGTATATTTGATACTTTACAAACTAGTTTTAGTTTAGTTGACCAAAAAGCTCGTTTGGATTTATTTCCTGATGTACAGAAAAATAATACTGGATTAATTATTAAAAGACCTATTGCAAATGCATCATGGAGGCCAACTAAAAGACCAATATATGTGATCGATGATTATTATATTGATTATTACCTTGACAGGGCTAATGAAATGATTGAGTTGGGGCCTTTAGTTAATGAACCCGAAAATTCAATAGAACTTGCACTTGGTTTTGTATTATCACATAACTTAGTAGATACATCTATAGTTGGGACACAAAACGAAAAACACTTATTAAATAATATAGCCTTAGTAGAAAAAGGAATAGATTTAGATAAAAACTTAATAAATGAGCTATATGCAAGGTTTGATAAACTCGGGGATGATTGGATTCAAATGAGCTAAATATTAACTATAAAATTGTGAATAAAAATTAATAATTACATATATAACAAAATGTTTAAATGAATGTCAATTTAGATAACCATACTCTCAACTATCTGTTATCCTTCAAGTGTGCTACATGGTTTGCCGATAAGTCACCCGTTTTTTTTTAATGGCAATCGTTGTGATATTTATTTAATCGATAAGGAGATGATAATGTCAAAAGGTTATTTAGTTGCACATATTAGGGTAAATGATAAAGAGGGCTTTGAGAAATTTAAGGAAATGGTTGGACCAATAATTTCTGAATATGGTGGCAAAATGCTAGTACGGAACCCAAATCCTGAGATACGAGAAGGTAATGTGTCAGGTCTCGTAATCATTCTTGAGTTTGAGAGTATTGAAGCTGCTAGAAAATTTTATGAATCAGATAAGTATACAGAAGCAAAAGCAGTACGTGAATTAGCTTCAGGCACAGATCTAATTCTAGTTGAAGGAATATGCTAAATTATATTAGTAGCTGAAAACGAAAGCTAGGGTAAAAAGTCACTCTAGCTAATTTAGTGAATTATGGAAGTACTAGCATTGAACTTAGTAAAATTGATGAAGGTGTTTACTACGCGGACTTGAGTCTCTAAAAATTTTTAATTTAAGTCGTTATTCTTCTGTCGCTGAATCTCTCCCAAGGAATTGAACTAAAGCAATATTCGGAATATACATTCTAGATTTTAAACTATCCAGATTCATTTATCCTTTAAGTTTAAATGCTAACTCAATTTCTGCTCTTTCTTTAACCTTCCCAATTAACCAATCAACACTAAAGTCATAACTAGTTTTAAGCATGATATTTTTGCCCTACTTTCCTTTTCTATATATAGACAGTGAAATAAGGACATTTATGTAACATCAGGCCTTGTTTTTACCTCCTCTAGAATCAACGTAGAGAGATTTATTTGCTATATCTAATAATTTTTCATAGATGAGGCTTTAGAGATGATTTAAAAGTTCCGTTACTGGTGTTATTAATATATCTGTTTCAGTCTTAGTTATCACTGCTATCTGTATTTCTTAGGCTATATATTTTATTTAATATACTTGATAGTATGAATGTTTATACTAGAATGGAATCAAAGGTATTGTCGTCAATACCTTTGTAATATACAGTAATGAATCCTTGATACGCATTCGTCATCATCATTGTAGTAATAGACGAGAAATGAAGTCAAATTTTTGTTTGAAATTAGATACTCAGAGCTGGCTTTATCCACTGAACTACAAGCGCACGATGTATAGTCCTCTATAGGGTCTATATTTACATTTATCTAAATTTGAAAAAGTATATTTTCAATATATTTTATTGTTTCCCAAATAATATTAATAATAAATTTAGATTTATACTTTGAGTAATTGTGTATAAAATGTTATTTAGAGGTTATGGCAACGACAGGACTCGAACCTGTGACCTAGCGCTTATGAAACGCCCGCTCTAACCACTGAGCTACGTTGCCTATATATACGCAATAGATAATATAATATCATAATTAATATATGGAGTTTATATTTTATTGTTTAATATATATGTTATTTAGTATACTTATGATTTAACGTATCTTTATTAGATTTAACGTATCTTTTATTAAACGTGTTTTTATTATTTGATTACTTATAGGTGAGATTATGAAAATAGGAATATCTGTGTTACCTACAGATTATTCTCCAGATATTGTAGAACTTGCAAAAGAAGCAGAAAGATTGAATTTTGAGTCTTTATGGGTTGAAGATCATCCGATATTACCTGTAAATGTTTTTACCGAAAACAAAGATGGAGCTAAGATTTCAAAAATCTTAGCTGATGTCGCAGATCCATTTATTTCATTAGCTAGAGCATCTTCAGTGACAAAAAAAATAAAACTTGCGACTGGACCATGTTTAGTAGCTGAACGTAATCCATTGCTATTATCTAAAGAGGTGGCATCTATAGATATGTTTACGAAAGGAAGATTTTTTTTTGGTATAGGAGTTGAATCTTTTAAAGAGGAAATTTTAATAATGGGAGCAGACTTACAAAATATATGGGCAAATGTTGAAGAATCTATATTAGCTATGAAAGAGCTTTGGTTAAAAACTAAAAGTCAATTTTCAGGGAAATATTATAATTTTCCACCAGTATTTTCTTTTCCAAGTCCTGTATCTAAACCTTATCCTCCAATTTTAGTTTATGGAAATCATGAGGAGTCATTTGATTATATAACTAAATGGGGCGATGGTTGGGTAGTTAACAATATACATCCTGACGAATTATGGTCTCAAAAATTAAAATTAGATCAAATGGTTGTGAAATCAGGTAGAGATGTAAAAATGTCTGTTACAATTGCTAAAACTTCTGCAGACTTATCATTAATTAATGATTTTAAATTAGCTGGAGCTGATAGAATAATTGTGGATTTATTTTCTTATGATTCAGAACAATCTATAGAAAGTTTGCAAGATATAGCTAGTAAAATTGAATTATACTAATAATATTACTTAGAGAGAAAAATTTTATGAGTAATGAATTAAGAGCTAATGCTTTAAAATATTTGTGGATGCAAAATAAAGATTGGTCTCAAATGGCAGAAGACGGGGAACCATCTATATTTGTTAAAGGAGAAGGAATAAGAGTTACAGATACTGAAGGTAATTCATATATTGATGTGAATGCGGGGTATAATTCTGTAAATATAGGATATGGACGTAGTGAAATTACAGAAGAGATATATAATCAAATGTTGCAAGTAAACTACTTCCCTCAAGGGACAACTAGCAAACCAACTATAGAATTAGCTAAAAAATTATCTGATTTAACTCCTGGGGATTTATCTAGAGTATTTCCAGTTAGTGGTGGTTCAGAAGCAAATGAAACGGCCTTGAAAATTGCCAGAGCTTATCATGTTAAAAGAGGAGATGTGAATCGAAATAAAATTATCAGTCGTAGAGGATCTTATCATGGAACTACAGCCGGAGTTTTATGGCTAGGGGGTGGACCTCCTGTAGCTTCTAGAGATGATTTTGAACCGATCTACCCTAATATGATTCATGGACCTCAACCAAATATATATAGATGTGAATTTAATTCATTAAATAATTCTGAATGTGCTATCAAATCTGCTAATGCTATAGAAGATCTTATTAAATTTCATGGAGCAAATACTATAGCTGCAGTTATTGCAGAACCTATTGCCATACCTCAAGGAGCAATAGTTCCTGGGGATGAATATTGGCCTATGTTAAGAGAAATTTGTGATAAATATGGGATTCTTTTAATAGTTGATGAAGTGATTTGTGGATTTGGTAGAACTGGAAAAATGTTTGCAATAGAACATTGGGGAATAGTTCCAGATATTATGACTGTAGCTAAAGGAATAATTAGTAGTTATTTACCTTTAGCAGCAACCATAGTAAGAAAAGAAATAGCTGATGTATTTGCTCATGAAGATGATTATTTTAGACACACTTTAACTAATTCAGGTCACCCAGTTGCTGCAGCTGCAGCATTAAAGAATATTGAAATTTTAGAAAATGAAAAGCTTATAAGTAATTCTGAGATTATGGGGAAATATTTAAAAGAACAATTAGAAATTCTTAAAACAGAGCATAAAATCATTGGTGATGTTAGAGGATTAGGATTGTTAGTAGCATTTGAAATAGTGAGTGATGTAAATACTAAAACTAAATTTGCTTCTGAATTATCTGTTCCTGAGAGATTGACAGAGAAATTTCATAAACATGGGTTGATTTTTAAAGTAAGTAATGAGATTTTGAATATAGGCCCGCCTTTAAGTATTACACTTTCTGAAGTCGATGAAATAATACATGCTATAGATTTATCATTATGGGAAATTGAAGATGAACTTGGATTGACAGCTAATGATTGATATATTTTTTAGGGGATTTAAGAAATTATTTTTTTAGAAGAAGGAGATATTTTTATTGAATAGCGAAAATTTAAAAAATATTGCATTGGAACATCTTTGGATGAATAGTAAAAGTTGGTTACAAGAAGAAAAAGAAGGTGGCCCAAGAATAATAGTTGAAGCTAAAGGCATTTATGTTACGGATTCAGATGGGAATACCTTTATTGATTGTAACGCAGGTTATTCATCAGTAAATATAGGCTATGGTAGACCTGAAATTGCTGAAGTTGTAAAAGATCAACTTAATGCTATTTCATATTTCCCTCAAGGTTCAACTACTGAACCTCTAATTAAGTTGGTAGAAAAATTAGCTAATATAACTCCTGGGAATCTCAATAGAATTTATCCTGTTACTGGTGGTTCCGAAGCAAACGAAACAGCTATAAAAATTGCTAGAGGCTACCATGTTCGCAGGGGTGATAGAGGTAGGTATAAAATTATTAGTCGTGAAGGTTCTTATCATGGAGCTACTGGTGGGGTTATGTGGCTAGGATCTCCTAAAAATGTTTCAGAATTTGGAGTGCCCTATCCAGGGATGGTTTATGTATCACAGCCTAATCCACTAAGTAAAAAATATTTAGATGAAAGTTCTTATGATAATGCTGTTAGATGTGCAAATGAAGTAGAAAAAATGATAGAATACCATTCACCTAATACTATAGCTGCAGTTATTGCTGAACCTATAGTATCTCAATTACCAGATCAAGTAGTTTCACCTCCTGATATTGTATATTGGACTATGTTGAGAGATATTTGTAATAAATATGGAGTTCTTTTAATAGCTGATGAAGTAGTTTGTGGGTTTGGACGTACAGGTAAATGGTTTGGAATTGACCATTTTGCTATAACTCCGGATATTATGACTATTGCTAAAGGAGTTGTGAGTTGCTATGTCCCATTGGGAGCAGTAATTGTTTCTGAAGATGTTGCAAGCGTATATATTGGAGGAGAGAATTTATTTCGACAGGCTTTAACATTTGGAGGACATCCCGCAGCAGCAGCAGCAGCACTGAAAAATATTGAGATAATCGAAGAAGAAAATTTAATTAATAATGCTGCAGAAACTGGTTTGTATTTCTTAAATAAATTAAAAGAATTAAAATTTAAACATAAGATTATTGGTGATATTGGTGGTATTGGATTAATGATAGGTTTAAGTTTAATTAATAATGGTTCAGATAGTAATAATAACAGATTTTTGAATAGCCTTAAAATGAAACTTATTAAAGAAGGTCTTTTATTAAGAACAAACGGTAAAACTATTCATTTTGGACCACCTATTTGTATTAACAAAATTCAAGTTGATGAAATAATTTTTAAATTAGAAAAAGTTTTAAGCGAAATCGAAAAAGAAATTTTATAAATAATATTAAAAAATATAGAAATTTTAGGTTATATAAGTTATGCCAGCATATGCAGTTTTAGGAGCACAGTGGGGAGATGAAGGGAAAGGAAAAATAGTAGATTTCCTTTCGGAAAAAATTCAAATAGTTGGTAGGTTTTCAGGAGGTAATAATGCAGGCCACACTGTAGTCAATGATGATGGTGTGTTTAGTTTACATTTAATTCCATCTGGAATATTCTGGCCAAACATACTTGGTGTAGTAGGTGCAGGAGTAGTGATTGATCCTGATATTTTAATTTCAGAAATAGATTATTTGATAGGGAAAGGTATAAATATCACTAATAAAATATTGATTAGTGAACGTTCACATATAGTTATGCCTTATCATATTTTATTAGACCAGTTGACGGAAAAGTTAAAAGGGGATAATGCTATAGGGACTACAGGTAAAGGCATAGGGCCTGCATATGCGGATAAAGCTTCTAGAATAGGATTAAGAATGGGAGATTTATTTAATTTAGACTTATTAGAATCTAAATTAAATAAAATATTGCCTCAAGTGAATCGTTTAATTTCAGATGGTTACCAATCTGAACCAATTTTAATTGATGATTTGTTGGAAAAATGTTCGTTTTGGAATAAGAGATTATCAATGTTGATTGGAAATGTAGAGAAAAAAGTTAATGAATCTTTATTAAATAACCAGAATGTATTGTTAGAAGGAGCTCAGGGGGCATTACTTGATTTAGATCTTGGCACATATCCATATGTTACTTCTTCTAATCCAACTATAGGAGGCGCATTTACTGGTTTAGGCATCCATCCTAAATGGGTGTCAGGGATACTTGGGATATTTAAAGCATACACTACCAGAGTTGGTTCAGGGCCACTCCCAAGTGAATTAGATAATGAATCAGCAGATGAAATTAGAAATATTGCTAATGAATTTGGAACAACAACTGGTAGACCCAGAAGGATTGGATGGTTTGATGCAGTTGCTGCTAGATATAGCTGTGAAATGAATGGATATGATTCAGCAATTCTTACTAGATTAGATATATTAGATGAACTTAAGTCGGTAAAAATTTGCAAAGCTTATAAATATGGTTCGCAAATTTTAAATGATTTTCCTGTAGATTCGTCAGTATTAGAAGAATGTGTTCCGATTTATGAAGATATAGAAGGATGGCAATCATCTACTGCAGGTGTTAATGAATTTGATGATTTACCTGAAAAAGCTAAAAATTATATTAATAAGATAGAAGAACTTATTGGATGCAATATAGATATTATATCAACTGGTCCACATAGAATAGATACAATAAAAAGAAAATCATTAATTATTTAGTTACTATTAATTAAGTCAATTTTATATTGTTCAAATATAGGATCAAATTTTTCTTTAAATTCTTGGCTTGGATGATACATAGGTAGCCTTGTACCTCCGACTTTAAATCCTGATTTGTTTACAGCATATTTTATAGGAACAGGGTTCGTTTCCCAAAATAAAGCTTTAAATATTGGTAACATGCTCTTATGTTCATTTGAGGCTTCATTTAAGTTTTCTGCTAATATAAGTTCGATCATTTTTTTGATTTGAATTCCTATAATATTTGATGCTACGCTTACAATTCCGAAACCTCCCAAAGACATTATTTCAAATGTTTCATCGTCATTACCTGACCATACTTTAAAATGTTCAGGGGAGTTATTAATTATCTCTGTAATTTGATATATATCACTTGAAGCTTCTTTTATACCAATTATATTTTCTATTTGAGCTAGTTTTAGAGTTGTTTCTATTGTCATATTAAGGGAAGTTCTAGAGGGGACATTATATAGTAAACAAGGAAGCTTTGTAGATTTAGCTATTTCCTTAAAATGATGAAACAAACCATTTTGTTGTGGCTTATTATATGCAGGTACTGTTAATAATAGACAGTCAACACCTACTTTTTCAGCTTCTTGAGATAATTCAATTGACTTTCTATGGTTATTATCAGTAGTTCCTGCAATGACGGATCCTTTGTCTCCAATTTCTTCAACTATTACTTTAAATAGTTTGATTTTTTCTTCATCTGACATTGAAGGTGCTTCGCCAGTTGTTCCTCCAATAACTAAGCCGTCACTTCCAGAATTTATCAAAGCAGTAGCTAGTTTTTTGGCTTGAAGATAATCTATATTACCATTTTTATCAAAGGGAGTTATCATTGCAGTTAAAAGTCGTCCAATTTCCTTCATTTTTTTCTCCTACCTATAGATTAGAAATAATTTTTAGATATAATTTCTTCTGCTATTTGAATTGCATTTAGTGCTGCTCCTTTACGTAAATTATCTGAAGCAATCCATAAAGAAATACCATTTTTAATTGAAATATCTTTCCTGATCCTACCAATTAATACTTCGTCTTTTCCTTCAACTTCAATAGGAGTAGGATACAAATTTTCTAAAGGATTATCTAATATTCTAACGCCTTCAATTTTAGAGAAAATATCATTAACTAAATTTACTTCAATTGGTTGACTTAATTCAATATTAACTGATTCGCAATGAGCAATTTTAACAGGAACTCTAACACAAGTTGCTGAAATTGGTAATTCAGGTATTTCTAATATTTTTCGTGTTTCATTTATCATTTTCATTTCTTCGTTAGTGTAGCCGTTATCTTGAAAGTTATCTATGTGAGGTATTAAATTAAATGCTATTTGATGAGGGTAGTTAGAAATTGTTGGTTTGAGATTCTCTAGAATTTGATGAGATTGTTCATACAATTCATTTATTGCCGCAATTCCTGTACCTGATACAGATTGATAAGTATCAACTATAACACGCTTAATAGGATTTATATTGTTAATAGGTTTCAGTATCATTGCTAAAGGTGTAGTAGAACAATTAGGGATAGATATAATACCTTCGTGGTTTTTAAGTGCATGTGAATTAACTTCAGGAACTATTAGAGGTACTTTAGGGTCCATACGAAATACAGAGCTGTCATCAATAACAATACAGTTTTTGCTACTTGCTAGAGGTGCAATTTTTTTACTAATTTCGTTATTTGCAGATATAAATACAAAATCTAAGTTGTTAAAAAGTTCTTCTGTTATTTCTTCTACTAAAAATTCAGTATCATTAACTATTAATTTCTTACCAACTGATCGAATTGAAGCACATAAATGTAGAGAATTATACGGGAAATTTCGTTCTTGAATCAAATCTAATAATACTTGACCTACTGCACCAGTTGCTCCAATTATAGCTATATTATATTTTCTTGACATTTTATTAGTATTAATTACAGTTTCATGATGTTTTCTAAACCAATAGTAAATTTATTGGACTTAATTATATATTTTACTGATTCTATAACAGCAGGCATAAAACTTTCTCTGTTAATTGAATCATGTTTAATTGTGAGTGTTTGGCCTGGGGCTCCAAAAACAAGTTCATGGTGAGCTACTCTCCCAGGTATACGTCCACTGTGTATACTAATTCCTTTATAATTGGCTCCTCTTGAATTCTTTATAATTTCTTTTTCTGGAATCGTATGAGATAAATTTTCTTTTTTCCCATTTATAATTGATTTTGCTATTGCTATAGCAGTTCCAGAAGGAGAATCTATTTTTGCTTCATGATGAACTTCATTGATTTCTGCATAATCGAAAAATCGTGCGGCTATTTGTGCGAAATGCATTAAGAGAATTGCACCTGTTGTAAAGTTTGGAGCAATAAATACTCCTGTTTGAAATTTATCACATAAATCATTAATTTCTTTATAGTCATTGTCTTCAAAACCAGTTGAACCACTGACTACTCTTATTCCTAGAGGGATTGCAGTTCTTATAATATCCATAGCTCCTTGCTTATTAGTAAAATCAATTATTACATTAATTTCATCTAATTTAGTAATTCGATCTATAGAATTTTCAACTTGAATATCTCTGGATTGATCAGGAAGTATGTAGTTTTTTTCGTCGGTTACCTTATCTATTCCTGCAACTAATTTCAAATCTGAGTCTTCACATACTGCATTTATCACCTCACTACCCATTTTGCCATGAATGCCATTGATTAAAATATTAATTTTCTTATCATTTATCATATAAAGTCCTATCTAGGCATTTATTCATAAACAGTATTATATATCTTCATGTAAATAATTATTTTAGCTTTGAGTAAACAATATGAATCAATTTAGATTAATTTTTAATATCAGATTCTTCCAATAAAGCTTTTATAGATAAATTTATTCTACCCATATTATCGACTGCTTTTACCAATACTTCTACCTGCTCGCCTAATTTAATTTCATCTTCAACTTCTTTTACATGGTGATTAGCTAATTCACTTATGTGAACTAATCCATCTTTACCTGGTAGTATTTGCACGAATGCTCCAAAATTAGTTATTTTTACAACTTTCCCTGTATATTTTTCGCCAACTTCTACATCTTTTGTCAGTCCTTTAATAATATTTATTGCTGCCTCAGATGCTGTAGCATCAGAAGATCCTATACTTATTGTTCCATCATCTTCTATATCTATAGTTGCTTCAGTTTGTTCAACTATCCCTCGTATAGTTTTACCTCCAGGTCCAATTACTATTCCAATTTTATCTTTAGGTATTTTGATTTTGATTATTCTTGGTGCATATGGGCTGAGTTCTTCTCTTGGATTTTCAATAGTTTCATTTATTAATTTTAATATTTCTAATCTGGCATTTTTTGCTTGATATAAAGCATCTTTTATCATATTGAAATTTATACTCTTAACTTTAATATCTAGTTGAATGGCAGTAATTCCATTATTAGAACCTGCTACTTTAAAATCCATATCTCCTATATGATCTTCTAGGCCTTGTATATCAGTAATTGTTAGATGTTCGTCTTTGTCATTTGTTATCAATCCAATAGATATACCCGCAATTGGAGTTTTTATGGGTACTCCTGCATCCATGAGTGCTAAAGTAGCTGAACAAACTGTAGCCATTGATGTACTTCCATTTGAACCTAAGCATTCAGCAACTAGCCGTATAGTATAAGGGAAATCTGTTTCATTAGGTATTACTGGGGCTAGAGCTTTTTCTGCTAATGCTCCGTGTCCAATTTCTCTTCTTCCAGGGGATCCAACTCTGCCTGTTTCTCCAACAGAATATGGAGGAAAATTGTAATGCAACATGAACCTTTTTTTATCTTCAGGATTTAATGTGTCAAGTCTTTGAGCATCTCCTAGGGATCCTAGTGTAGCAGTTGATAATACTTGAGTTTCTCCTCGAGTAAATAATCCGCTACCATGAGTTCTAGGTAAAATACTTACTTCAGAAGCTAAGGGTCTGATTTCAATTGGAGTACGTCCATCTGGTCTATTTTGCCCACTTAGTACTATAGACTTAAATTCTTCCTCTAATATAATTTCAAATACTTCTTTAATTTGGGTTTCTTCATGATTTTCTTTTAATTCTTCTAAAAGAGATTTTTTTAGCGTATTAAGGGCATCTTCTAGTTCAGTTTTTTCTAAAGAAGAAGTTAGCAATTTATTTATATCTTTAGATATTATTGATTCAGCATTGTTTTTTAATTCTTCAGGATATTTATCAGTGTTAAAATCTATTTTAGGTTTTCCAACAACTTTGATAAGTTCTTCCTGTAGTTCAATTATTTTATTATTAGTTTCTTGCGCTATATTAATTGCTTCAAGTACTATTTCTTCATCAACTTCATTAGACCCACATTCCATCATTACTACTCCAGACTTAGAGCCAGCTACTAGTAGGTCTAAATCCGATTCATTCATTTGACTGTAGGTTGGATTTATTAAGTATTCGTTATTACTGTATCCAATGCGTGTAGCTGAAATTGGGCCTTCGAATGGAATGTCAGATATAGATAGAGCAACTGAAGCTCCTATAATAGACATTACATCAAATGTATTAGTTTGATCTGAAGAAAGAGTTGTTGATATTATTTGAACTTGATTATTAAAACCTTTAGGGAATAATGGTCTGATAGTACGATCAGTCATTCTAGCTATAAGTATAGCTGGAGTACTGGGCCGACCTTCTCTTTTAAAGAAACTGCCAGGTATTTTACCTCTAGCATACATTCTTTCTTCAAATTCAACAGATAGAGGAAAGAAGTCTATCCCTTCTCTTGGGTCAGACATTGCAGCTGTACATAATATGATATTATCACCATACTGTACCGTTACTGAAGCATTAGCTTGTTTTGCTAATTTACCTGTTTCAAATTTTAGGGTTCTATCACCAATGTTTATATTTACTTCTTCTAAACCCATTTTGGGAGACCTCCTTAAATGAATTACACCGAATAGTATTTTTGAAAAAAATTATACTATCGTCTTAATCCAAGCTTACTTATTAGAGATCTATATTGGGGACGATCTTTACGATCTAGATAATTTAACAATCTTCTTCTTTTGCCAACCATTTTGAGAAGTCCACGTTTAGTACTTTGGTCATGTTTATGGGATCTCAAGTGAGTAGTTAAATGATTTATTTTTGACGTAAGTAAAGCTATTTGAACTGCTGATGAACCAGTATCTGTATCATGTAATTTATTATCTTCTATGATGCTATTTTTTGATTCTTCTTCCAACCAAATCTCCTGTATTATTATATATTTAGTTTAAATTTTATCATGACAGATCAAATCTATCAATTGTATTTTATAAATACTTATAATTTGTTAATAAAATTTGTTATAGCAATTTGGAATCCGGAGGGGTTATCTCCTGGTACTAAATGACCAGCATTTTCAACAGTAACAAGAGTTGCTTTTTTCATATTTACAGACATTTTTTCAGTTATTTTTCCAGATACTAAGTCACTTTGAGCTCCTCTAACAATTAATGTGGGACAAATTACATTTTCAATTCTATTCCAAAGTATTTTTGCAATTTTATCAGGATTGGGGGTTTCATTTTGAGGAGTTCTAAAATAGCTATCATATTTCCATGTCCATTTGCCATTTTTTAGTTGTTTAATATTATGTATGATACTTCCTCTAGCTTGTATTCTACTTCTCCTAGGGTTGTATTTTAATATTCTATCTATAAATTCATCTATAGAGTCTAGTTCATCTTTTTGTTTCATAAATTTAGCCATATTTTTATATCCTGCTTGCATATTTTCTGGAGCGGCATCAACTATTACTAAAGCACGTATTTTTTGAGGATGTATAGATGCATAAGTAAAAGATGTTTTACCTCCAATAGATAGACCTATAAGAATAAAATTATCGATATCTATTTTTTCTATAATTTTATGTAAATCATCTGAATATGTATCAACACTATAGTCTTTAGAAAGTGACCAATCACTATCGCCATGCCCTCTAAGATCTAAAGCTATTACTCTGTATTTTTCAGATAATCCTAATGCAATGAAATCCCATGAATGGCAAGTCTGCGCAATACCATGTACTAAAATTATTGTGGGGTTTTTTTGATCTCCCCATTCAAGATAATGGAATTTTAAATCATTAACTTTTATATATTTGTCTGTAGGTGAATTTTCTTGGTTAAATTTTACTCCCATATTTTTGGCAGCCTCATAAAGAGATAATGGCTTTTCAGGCATTTGAGTACTCATTATTAACCTTTGCTAATTTAATATTAGTTCTATTTCATCAAGTATTGTTTTAGTAAGTATCCAATCAGCTGCTTTTGCATTAATCTCTAATTGGATTGGTTTAGTTGCTCCAGATATAACAGAGCTTACACTTTGGTTACTCAATAACCAAGAAATAGCTAATTCTGTAATTGTGCGATCTGCATCATTTGCAATTTTTTCAAGCTTTTCTATAATATCAAAATTTTCTGGAGTAAAATACATTTTTGCACTTTCTGAATTTTCAGATAATCTTGATCCTGATGGGGGTGGTTGATTTCTTTTATATTTACCTGTTAAAAAACCATTCGCTAATGGGAAAAAAGGAAGGATTCCTAATTTGTAATTTTTACATGCCGGAAGGATTTCTTTTTCTATGCTTCTATTTAACATACTATATTCGGGTTGATTTGAAACAAATGATTCAATAGATGCTCTTTCTGAAGTTTCCATTGCTTCTGCTATTTGCCAGCCTGCATAATTACTGCAACCTATGTATCGTACTTTTCCGTTTCTTACTAAATCATTTAATGTTGTAAGAGTTTCTAATATAGGAGTATTTGGATCTGGTACATGAATTTGATATAAATCAATATAATCTGTATTAAGTCTTTTCAAGCTATTATCTACTTGTTCTAATATATGTGTTCTGGATGCTCCAGTATTATTAGGGATACCTCCCATGTCCATTCCAACTTTTGTTGCTATTACAACGTTTTTTCTAAGTTCCTTTGTTATGGTTTTACCTATATATTCTTCAGACAATTGATTACCATATGTATTCGAAGTATCAAAGAAATTTATACCTAAATCTATAGCTTTATGTATTACTTCTTGAGTTGCATTTAAGTCCATTCTTCTTCCGAAGTTATTTGTACCAATGCCTACAGTAGATATATCTAATCCTGAATTACCTAATTTTCTATATTGCATAATTTTACAACCTTTTTGATACTATGTTTTGAGTTTTTTAAACAGGCAATTAACTTATCATTTCTAATCTAAAGTGTAAATATCAATAATGAAAAATTTCTCAGTTTATTAAAAGTGATTAGGATGTTCTATTACTCTCATTGATGTCCATTTTTCAGTTTTATATCTGAGCCCGAATATAACAGATAGGCTGATTACATAGGTTACTCCCGCTGACCATGCAGTCTTTAAGCCCAAATCAAATATTTCTAAAGCTATATAAGTTGGTAGTATCAAAAAAATGATCGATAAGCCAATTATTGCAAACATAACAAATCTTGTATCCCCAGCTCCTTTTAGGGCTGACGATATCACTATTGCTATGGAATCAAAGATAGTCCATACAGCAATGAATTTTAGGACTGTCATAGCATGAATCTTAATTTCTTGAAACTCAATAGGATCTGCTTGGACGGAAAATGGATATATGAATATTTGAGGCACAATTAAATACAGAGAAGCAATACTGACCATATATACAAATGTCATTTGTAGTGCGGAGAAAGTAGCTCTGTTCGCCATGTCTGGTCTATTACCACCCAATGATTGTCCGACCAATATTGACACGGTGATACCCATTCCTATCATAGGCATGAAGGCGATCATACTGATATTTAAAGCAATATTTGAAGCTGCTAATTCTGGAGTGCCAAGTCTCCCAATAAGCAGAATGAAAATTGAAAAAGCCGCTATGTCCATAAAAAATTGGATACCGTTTGGTATACCAAATCTTATTAGTCTAAAAAATAATAGTTTATTGAAACGGTATCCAGAAATTGTGTTAAACTTAGCATTATTTTTTGCTGAAAGAGCCATGTAGAAGAGTATAATGAAGCTAAACAGTTCCGATATGATAGTAGCTAGTCCAGCTCCCCCTATCCCCATTTCAGGTAATCCTAGCTTTCCAAAAATTAATATATAATTCAAAACTACGTTGATTGACATACCTACTAGACTTGCCCACATGATTGGATATGTTTGACCCCTGCCATTAAAGAATGATGAGACAGCTGCTTTACCAATCGGTAAGAAGCCTCCTATTGCCAGATATTTCCAATATTCTTTTTCAAGTGCTTTAACTGCTGAGTCATGACCAACAGCATCAAAAATTGGATCGGCAAGGAAGAAAGTTGATGAGACTACGAGTCCGCCTATAATTGCAAAATAAATTGCTTGCCACATTGTAGGGCCTATTCTTTCGGATTTTCCGGCTCCAGTATATTGGGCAACAAAAGTACTGGCATAACCCGAGGTGCCAAGAAAAAAAGCTACTATAGAAAAACTGAGGATACCGGCGGGCATGGCGGCTGCCAAAGCATCGGGTGAATACCATGATAGATACATTCTATCCACAAATTGTTGGATAGACCATGATCCAGTACTTAAAACCAGTGGGAATGCGACTACGAGAACTTGTTTATATCCATTTTCTCTAGACCAACGTTTCTTAAAAAAGGACATAACCTTATCGCTCTACTATCATTGGGTAAATTTGATTGGTGCATTACTATTCTGTATAAGTTTTTCTAACCGAACTGATTTTATTATAATTACCATTCTTAAAACAAACCTCATTTTTCTAAACTACTCAGCAGTTACTGATTTTATTTGGAAGGGATGGTTTTTTAATATTACCTATTTCTATAATTTTACCTAAGTTAATTATATAATTACCCTCTTCAACTTCGATCTTTGAATTATCTAAGTCTATGGTTTCAGATTTTTTGGATATTTCAAGTCTATTCTTTTTTAAGAGTCAGGTGTAAAACCCTTACTTCCAAATCTATTCCGCCGTGACTGATTGTGTCAGCAAGTGGGTAGTCCCTAGACCTAATTCTGATCGTACATTAAATTTGACCTGCTGAAATATTTTACTTACAACAGGAATAGAAACACTGTTACCACACATTTTGTAAACTTGTGCCCTTGAAATTTCTTCAGGAAAACTGAAACTTTCTGGAAATCCTTGAACACGTAAACATTCTCTTTTTGTGAGTTGTCGGACTTTATTATTAATTAAATAGGCGCCTGTCTTTCCTGCTATACCCCCACCATATGCCGATAAAGTTATTGCATGACCCTCCGGACTATATATTCTTTCGCCTTGACCGCCCTTATTAATTGTTCCTACCCTAATTGGTCTTAATCTTTTAGCACCAATTAAATCATCAGACAATAATTTATCGTTTCCATTAATTTTTATATCTTTTCTTTTAACTTCATATTCATTTAAATTAATTTTTTCTTCCAATATATCTTTAAGATAAATATAATCATTAGTAGGTTTTGGAAAATTAAATGTATTTACATTCAAATTTTTTCTAAAACAAAGAATGTATACTCTTTGTCTGTGTTGCGGAACTCCATAGTTGCTAGAATTTATAACTTCAGTAAAGACATTGTATCCTAATCCATCTAATACGCTTTTAATAGTTGCTAGTGTTCTGCCACCATCATGTCTTATAAAATTTCTAACATTTTCAAGAAATAATATCTTTGGTTTTTTATGCTTTACTATATTTGCAACATCGAAAAAAAGTGTACCTCTAGTATCATCAAACCCACCTTGTTTTCCAGATATACTAAATGCCTGGCATGGGAACCCACCACATAAAACATCGTGATTTGGGATTGAAGATGGATTTACTTGAGTGATATCGCCATGCGGCATTTCCCCAAAATTATGATTATAAGTAATTTGTGTAAATTTATCCCATTCGGAGGAATAAACACAATCACCTCCATGCTCTTCTAAGGCAATCCTAAAACCGCCTATACCTGCAAACAAGTCAATAAATGTAAAATTTTTCATTCTTTATCATTTTTATTATTTAAATAATCCATAATTTTCTTTGGGTCTTGAATATAGATTCTTAAATTTTGTTCTTTTGAAAACCCCATCTGTAGAACTATTCAACCGTAACTGATTTAGCTAGATTTCTAGGCATATCTATATTACATTTTTTGTTTAAAGCTATGTAATATGAAATAAATTGCATAGGTATCGTCATTATAATCGGTATAAGGTCATCGGATATTTTGGGTATATAAATTATGTCGTCAGATAGATTTTCTATATAAGGCTCGTTTTCAGTAGTAATGGCTATAATTGTTCCTTTCCGAGCTTTAACTTCATTGAGATTGATTAGCATTTTATCTGACATTTTATCTTTAGGTATCAAAATTACAACAGGCATATTTTGATCAATTAATGCTATAGGGCCATGTTTCATTTCTCCTGCTGGGTACCCTTCGGCATGTATATAGCTGATCTCTTTTAATTTTAATGCTCCTTCCATAGCTAAAGGATAATTTAATCCACGTCCAAGGTATAAGAAATTAGAATATTTAGAATATTTATCTGCAATAATTTTATATTGATTTTGATTCTCTAGCATATTACTAATAATTCCAGGTATTTTTGCTAATTCAGATAATTGGACATTGATTTTTGATTTTGATAAAGAGTTTCTTTTTTCTCCTAGAAATATTGATAACAGATATAAAGTTGTCAATGAGCATATAAAAGTTTTTGTTGAAGCTACTCCGATTTCGATTCCAGCTCTTATGTCAATCGTATAGTCAGCAATGTGGCTAGTTTGTGATTTAGGAGAATTGGACAATGTAATTTGTTTTGAATTAGATAATTTGAATTTTTGCATTGCAGCTATAGTATCTGCAGTTTCTCCTGATTGAGATATAGAAATTATTAAAGACTTTTCATCTAATTGAATATCTCTATATCTAAATTCTGACGAGTTATCTACTTCTGTAGGTATTTTAGATATAGATTCAAACCAATTTTTTGCCACCATTGCTGCATGTAAGCTAGTCCCCATACCTATTAATATTATTTTTGAAAATTGTTTAACTTGTTGATTTGTAAAAGGGAATTTTTCAAATTTAACTGTATTATCAGTAAATGATACCCTAGAACCAATTGCATCTGTTATTGATTGTGGCTGATCATGAATTTCTTTTAGCATATAGTGATCAAATTGCCCTTTAGAAATTGAATCTTCATTTAAATTTAAATCAGTAGTTTTCTTAGATATATTTTCTCCTTGAAGGTTTTTATATACAGCTTTTTTTGATGTGATAATTGCTAGTTCATTAGTTGATAAATAAGTCACTTTTGATGTATATGGTATGATTGCAGGAATATCACTTGATACAAACATTTCGTTATTTCCATATGCTATTATCAATCCCCCAGAATTGCCAACACGAAAACAAAATATTTTTCCTGGGTGATTGCTAGATATTATTACTACAACGTTTGCTCCTTTAAGTTTATTTGCAGTATTTATAATTGCTTTTTCAATGTCGTTATTATCATTCAAATAGTTTTCTATTAGGTGAGATATACATTCACTATCGGTTTGAGACAAAAATTTATGGCCTAATTTTTCTAATGAATCACGAAGTTCTTCGTGATTTTCAATAATGCCATTATGAACAATACTGATAGTTTTACTACAGTCAGCATGCGGGTGTGCATTAATGTTATTTGGCTCACCATGTGTTGCCCATCTAGTATGCCCTATCCCTAAATTACTATTTAATACAGGATTTTCTAAAATTTTATTTAGATTATTTACAGTCCCAGAAGACTTATAAATATTTAATGTTTTATTATTATCTAATAATGCAACTCCTGTACTGTCGTATCCTCTATATTCAAGTTTTTTCAAGGATTTAGTTAAAATTTCACTAGCATAATTATTCCCTATATAGCCAATTATTCCACACATAAATTTTCCATATCTTGAGGAAAGTATTGGAACATTTTATTTTCCAATACTTTATCTGCATATAATTTGTTTTTGTATATGCCTTGGTATCTAGGAGGAAGAAGTCGAGCAATTTCCATCATAATTGATTCGTTAATTGAATTGAGATTTTCATTAGTAAGTTTTTTGTTATTTGCTATTATTTTAAAAGGTCTTCCATATTTAATAGTTATATTCCCTGTTGGGTTAAAAACTCTAGTCACATATTGCATATGTTCAGTTCCAGTTATAGCAACTGGTAATATGTATGTATTTAATTTAATAGCTAATTTAGTAAAACTGTTATCTGCTTTTTGCATACCATTATAATTTCTTTTACCTTCGGGGAATATTACTACAACTTGCTTATCTGCAAGTTTTTTTACAACCCATTTAATTGCAGAAATATCAGAAGCTGATCTGTTAATAGGAAAAGCACCATATGCTTTTAAAAACAATGTTGATATTAGATTGTTGAAAAGTGATTTTTTGGCTAGAAACCATATTGGTCTAGAGAAACTTGCGCTTATAATTGAAGGATCTATATTGCTTAAATGGTTAGATATTACTAATATAGAACCAGAAGATGGAATATTTTCTAGACCATGTGTTTTCCAATTCGAAAATAATGACAAAGTGATTTTCTGGGCAAAGTTACATATTTTTCTTAATAAGAATGTTTTCATTTATTTTTCTCGATATTATTGACCATTAGTTTAACAACTTCAGCTATGCTCATATTACTACTATTTATTTGAATAGCATCATGAGCAGGTTCTAAAGGAGATTCTTTTCTATGAGTATCTATTTTATCACGGTTTTCTATTTGTTCCTTAACCATATCTAAAGACAAATCTATACCTTGTTTTTTAAATTCTTTATATCTACGATTTGCTCTTATATTTTGAGAAGCTATTAAAAAAAATTTATTTTTTGCATTAGGGATGACGACCGTACCTATATCTCTACCTACCATAACTATAGGGTTAGTAAAAGCTATATTTCTTTGCAATTTAACTAATTCAGATCTTACTAATGGATTAGTAGCTATTAGAGATACATGTTCTTCTATATTAGGGCTTTTAAGGTCGGGAGTAATATCTTGATTATCTAAATTTATTTTGTAATCAGTAGAATCGGATGGAAATATGAAATTTAAATTATGAATAGATTGTATAATAAGGTTTTCATCTTGAGGGTCTATTTGTTTTTCTAAAGCTAAATATGTAACAGCTCTGTACATAACTCCAGTATCTAAAAAACGGTAGTGTATTTTTTCGGCTAGTTCTTTTCCAATAGTAGTTTTACCAGAAGCTACTGGCCCATCAATTGATATACATTGATTTTGTTTCAAGTTAAAATCTCAAAATTATTCTTATAGATATAGATCATATAAGTTCTATAATTTGTTCTGCAAGTTTATAATTGTTTGATGCTATATAATAATTTAGCTTTTCATGTCTGATTTCAGGATTAAAAGTATAGTTGGAAACTTTTTTCTGTTTGTTAAACGTAAGAGCAGAAAAATTTTTCTTATTCATAAATCCTAAGCCAGGATCAATTTCTGTTCTTGGTTCATCAAACATTAAATATATATCAATTATTCCTCTTTCAATCCAAGGGTATATACATGATCCTCCGTTAGGCCAAATTATTGGAGGTTTTGTTAATTGATGTAAGGAATTAATTAACCCCTTAGTATTTTCCCTCCAAAGAATTGAATAACCTGTAGACATTGTATATGTTGCAATAACTATTCCTGAATCTATATTATTTTTTCTTTTGATTGTATCGTGTATATATTTTTTCGTATTAATATTGCAGAAAGAGAAATTATGAACATCAGAAAAATAGAATTCTTCTCGAATGAAATCTAATGCTACACCAGCTATAGGTTTTCTAGTATCAGCTTCGAATATTGTTAAAACTGACCACCATTCACCCGGTATATTATTTTTATATAGTGAAGTGCCGTCAAATGGATCGAGGGCAATAATATATTCAACTTCATCAGTGTTTTTTGTAAAAAAGTCGCCATGTTCTGAATATATCTTTATAGAGTTAGAAAGAGTTTTTAATGAATTAATAATATGATTTTGACATACTTGGTCTATTTCCAAAAACTGGTCATCTTTAGGATTTCTACCTTTAACATTTCCTAGAATTATTTTTCCTTGGTCTTTTAAGTACATGCTTTTAACAATGTGATTTAATTCTTCAAATATATTCAGGAATATATCTTGCCAGTTTATACTATTGTTCATTTATATTTATCTCGTTATATTATTTATTTATATGCATGAAATACTTAATAATTTCAGTTGCGGTTTTGATATTATTTGTAGATAAATCGAAAGTCAATTGGTCTATTCCAATTTCTTGACAATATTTGATATCTTTTTTTATTTCATCAGCTGTTCCTGATAATGAAGATGGAGTTTCTTGAAAATTTATATTAGGTAGTTTTAAATCAGTAAAGTTAAGATTTCTTTTTAATGAAATCAAAAAAGATTCTGTATTTTTGCCAAATTCAGATAGTAAAGATTTGATGTAAGGTAATTTATTTTTAATATCATCAGGAGTTAATCTAGTAGGATGCCATGCTTGGCCATATTTAACTGATCTTTTTATTGCTGATTTAGAATTTCCGCCTACCCAAATAGGAATACTAGGTTTTTGTATTGGTTTAGGCTCAAAAGTATAATCTAAATTATTACTTTTATCTTCATCCCATAATTCGCGGATTTTTTCTAAATATTTATTAGTGATTTTGCCTCTATCTAAATAAGATACTCCTAAAACCTCAAATTCTTTTTCTAACCATCCTGCTCCAATCCCACATAATGCTCTTCCATTAGATAAAACATCAAGAGTTGAAAAATTTTTTGCTAATATTATTGGATTGCGGTAAGGAAGAACAATTATGCTTGTGCCTAATTTTATTTTGGATGTTTTTGATGCTATAAAGCCTAATGTAACTAATGGATCTAGGATAGGTGTTTTTGGATTAAGTGGGAAGGATTTGTCTTTAGTATAAGGGTATTGTTTAGTATCTGTTTTTGGTAAAATGATATGATCTTGCATCCAAATAGATTCTACACCATAGTTTTCAGCAGTTATAGCAAAATTTAATATTTCATCTGCTTGAGTGAAAGTTGGTAATACGAATCCAAAATTCATTTTATTAACCTTTAATATATAGATTTATTTTTACTTAATCTTGAAATAATTACATATATATTTTAATATAACATTATTATGTATAATAATTACCTGAAAAAGTATATATTTTAAAGAAATTTATTGTGACTAATTTACTAGATAAAAATAAAACTTCTGAAAAGCTATCTGAAACAGCTCATTTGATGAGAAGAGCTTCTTTTGGAGCTTCTCCATTAGAATTAGAGTCTTTAATTGAAATACCTTATGAAGATCTTGTTGATTCTTTAATTGAATTTGACTCGTCAGATTCAATTGATCAATTTACTCTAACCAGATATCATCCAATGATTGATAGGCCTAGCCATAATAGTATAAATCATGTCGCATCAGAATGGTTATATAGAATGTTAAACACTTCAAATCCTTTAGAAGAGAAAATGGCTTTATTTTGGCATTATGTATTTGCTACAGGTAATTCAAAAGTTGAAAGTTCAATTCAGTTAAATGAACAAATCAAAATGTTTCGTAAATATGGTTTAGGAAGTTATAGAGAGTTATTAAAGAAGCTTGCAAGAGATCCTGCGATGTTATATTGGTTAGATAACACAGAAAATCACAAAAAAGCTCCAAACGAAAATTGGGGAAGAGAATTATTGGAACTTTTTTCTATGGGTGCTGGGAATTATACTGAGGAAGATGTTTATGAATGTTCACGAGCATTTACTGGATGGACCGTAAGCCCCAAGATACATTGGTTGTTATGGGGACCTCACCTTTGGGAATTTGAATATAAACCTGAAGATCATGATTATGGGGAAAAAACTTTTTTAGGAAGGAAAGGTAATTTTAACGGCGATGATATTATAGATATTATAGTTCAAGAATCTGCATGTCATAGATTTATAATTAGACATTTATATAATTTCTTTGTTGCTGACGAACCTCAAGTACCTGCTTGGGCTATTGAACCCCCTCAGGACCAAGATGCTATTGATTACTTATGTGATGTTTTTGTTAAAGAGGATTTCCAGATGAAACCTGTTTTAAGAGCAATGTTTAATTCGGAATTTTTTAAAAATTCTAAATTAAATAAAATTAAATCTCCAGCTGAAGTTATAGTCGGTACTTTTAAGCTTACAGGAGATATGAAAGGACCTGATCCTAGATGGTCTTATTTTGCTGATCAAGCTGCATATATGGGGCAGACTTTATTTGATCCTCCATCAGTAGAAGGATGGCATACAGGTAAAGAATGGGTAAATAGTGGATCCTTTATTAATAGAGTTAATTTTATGTCTGAGCAATTTAAAAATATTAATTCACCAGGCATTATAGATACAATAAAAAGGTTGAAAAATTCAAATATTCAATCAGCAAGTGGGTTGTTGGATAAATGTTTAGAAATTGTAGGGTATTTTACCTTAGGCGATGTTAGTAGAATAGAAATTGAAGCTGAAATTACATCTAGGAAATTATTGGAATTTAATACTATGGATGAAAATAGATTTGCTATAGATATAGCAGAAATTTTTTCCTTGATAGCTGGTACTAGAGAATATCAATTTGGTTAATTTGTTATAGAGAGACTAAATGAAAAATAAAGAACCTATATTAGTAATGTTACAACTTACTGGTGGTAACGATTATTTAAATACAGTTATTCCTTATCAAGATCCAAACTATTATGATAATAGACCTAGTTTGAATTTTGATGAAAAAAGCATACATAAATTAAATGCAGATTTTGCTTTTAATCCTTCAATGTTACCAATGAAAAAAATTTTTGATACTGGAAATATGGCGATATTAAATGGTGTTGGCTGGGAAAGTCCTACTAGGTCTCATTTTAGAGCTATGGATATATGGCATACTGCAGAACCTGATAAAGTTGGACATGAAGGCTGGATTGCAAAGATTATTAGAGAGATTGATCCTAGTGGAGAAAATCCTATAGGTGCAGTAAATGTTGGTTATGGTTTGCCTAGAGCATTGGTTGCTCCTAATGTGTCAGTTGCTTCAGTAGCTGACCTAGATAATTATGGTATGTTGACTTCTATTGATAAACAAAAACAAAGAGAACATTTATTAAATCGATTTGCAAGTATGTATGCACCAGCTATAGGATCAGGTCCTGTAATGGATTATCTTGGGCAAACAGGTTTGGATGCTTTAAAAGGAGCAGATACATTGAAAATTGCGCCTGAAACTTATTCTAGTTCTGTAGAATATGGTTCTGATAGTTTAGGTGTGAAAATGAAAGATATTGCTAGGATATTATTGGCAGATTTGGGGACAAGGGTATTTTATGTTGAACATGGTGGTTTTGATACTCATGCTGCTCAAGCCCCGAATCATGCTAAATTATGGAATGAAGTATCTAAATCAGTAGCAGATTTTTGGGATGATTTATATGAACATTCTGCTGCAGATAATGTATTAATGGTTATATTTTCTGAGTTTGGACGTAGAGTTAAGGAAAATGGTTCTGGCACTGATCACGGAGCTGCGGGAGCTGTATTTGCAATTGGGCCACAAGTTAAAGGTGGGTTTTATGGTGATTATCCAAAGATTCGAGCTGAAGAATTAGTAAACGGGGATTTAGCTTACAATTTTGATTTTAGAAGTTTATATTCTACAGTAATAGAAGATTGGTTTAGTCTAGATTCCATTCCTTTGTTAAATGGAAATTTTCCAAAATCTAATTTTATTTCTAAGATCGCTATTTAATTATGATAACAACTACAGCAGGAAGTAAAGCTTGGCATTTTAGTCATACTCTAGGTAGGCCAACCAATGAACATAATGTAGGACACCAATTTGGAACTACTGGTGGCTACAGATATCCTGTTGATGTTGTTGTTGCTCCAAAAGATATTTTATTTGTTTTAAGTAGAGGACTTGGTACTAGTTCTGGTCCGGGATCTGAAGATTTCGGGAGGATTGGTAAGACGACAGTAGATGAAAACCACATTGGTGACTTTGCTCGAAGAGAATTTACTTGGCCATCTAGTATGGCTCTTTCTAAGGATAACTTAATTTACGTTACCGATGAGTATCAAAACACTGTTGTGATTTTGCCATCTGATGTTATTTATCCATATCCAAATTACAATCCAGATGGTGAACGTATTGGGCAATGGGGAGCCAAGGGTACTCTTGATGGTGAATTGATTTCACCAAGTGGAGTAGTAATTGATAGTAATAATGATGTCCTAGTAGTTGATTCAGGAAATAATAGGGTTCAGAAATTTTCGCATGATGGAAAATTTATTACTAAATTAGGTCATAAAGGTATAAATGAAGGTGAGTTTGATAGACCTTGGGGTATTACGGTAGACAATGAGGATAATATTTACGTTGCCGATTGGGGTAATAACAGGGTTCAAAAATTTTCTAATTCAGGTGAATTTATAATGACTTTTGGAAATAGAATTGGAGCTCCGTATGATGATTTAAACCATCCTTCTTCTATTGCAGTAGATAGCGAAGGAGATGTTTATATTAGTGATTGGGGAAATAAAAGAGTAATAATATTTGAACCTGAGGGAGATCTGTTAACTTCTTTATATGGAGATGCTGAAACTTTATCTAAAGCTGGTGAATATATTATTAGAAGAGATCCAGAAACTATAAGAGCACATAAAAAAGTTAAAGATTTCTCACCTATTTGGAAATTTGTCAGACCAGTAGGGTTAGATATAGATGATCAAAATCGAATATTTATTACAGATATCTGTGGTAGGCTTCAAGTTTATCAAAAAGAATCACCTTATATAGAACCTGAACTTAAATTAGAAATTGGTTTAAGCTAAGCTTTTTTGTTTCCATGTCTATAGGATCTTGTCTTGTTAAAATCCATTTTTTCTATCAGAGCGTTTTCTAAATCCAATTTATAATGAGCAGACATATCTGCTACTCGTATTAATATATCTGCTAATTCATAGATAAAGCCCTCAGGTTTATTATCATTTTTTCGATAATATTTTTTCTCATGTCCATTCTCACGATATTCTTCTAAAGCTTCGCTCACTTCACTATGAATTAATGCTAAAAGTTCTGGGATATTTCTATTTTTATCATCCCACCAACCTTTACTTTTAGCAGTTTCATATGAATTATTAATCAGTTGATTTATTTCCATATTGCTCTCCTAATAGAAAGTTTAATTAACAATTTTTATATCTTGAGACTTGTATTATTATGAATATAATATACTATATTTGAGATGTATATCACCATATATATATTAGTTTTTTGGGAGACTATTAATTATGCTAGATTCAGGCGATTTTAAATATGAAAGAATCCCAGTATGGCCTGATTTACCAAGATATGGGGATTTCGTAGCAACTTCTGATGTGGATGTTAATTCTTTTGATGAAGTCTATGTATTTAGTAGAGGTAACCATCCTCTGACTATATGGGATTTAGAAGGCAATTTTATTACATTATTAGGAATATAAATAAGTGAGTAATACTTTTTCTAATAAATATATTAGATCGATTGATGCTAATCGGACACTAAAAGATTCGATTATTAGGTCGATTTATTCTAATAGACCCAGATCTCGAATATCAGTGACTGATTTAGTAAGTCCTATGCAATCATTTTATAGACGGATTCGACCAGACATCAAACCATCTATGACTAAATTGCAAAATATGTTAGCGGGGACAGGTTTTCATGATCTGTTTGGTCAAATAATATCTGAAGAAGAATTTTTAGAACAATTAGTTGAATATGAAGGTGTAGTAGGTAAAATTGACATATATGATGATATTCCTATTGAAATTAAAACTACGTCTAAGATTCCTTCTAATTTATATAAATATAGATCATCTTATTTTGATCAATTGGGTATGTATTGCGCTATGTCAAAAGAGAAAAACGGTAGGTTAATAATATATGAGCGCAAAAATAAAAATAAGGATTCTAAATTAAAAGTTATAGATGTTAAATTTTTAAACACTGAAAAAATACAACAAGAAATAATTAAAAATCGAGATGATTTTAAAGAGGCTTTGTCTACTAAAGATAATTCAAAACTGCCAAAATGTGAATGGTTTTTCCAAGGTTGTGACTATAGATCAATATGTAGATGTAAAGATATGGAAGATTCTTCACCTTTTATTATGGAAGATGAAATAGAAATTATTGAAAGAGATGATTTAATTGAAGAAATTAAATCTCATGAGATGCCACAACACACTGATATAAATAAATTTTTAATAAATGATTTAGTGTTTCCTAGAAAAGCAATATTTAAAAGAAAATCGAATCAAGCTGAAGATAAGGAAGAATTGGATTATCTGTTCAGTAAGATTTATAGTCTTGAAAAACAAGGATTCAGAGCTGCATTAAATGATACTTTGAAATATGGATTCAAAGATGATTACACGACTGTAGAGGTTAGATTAGAGTCTATAATTGATAAAGTTGACTTATTATTTGATATTCCAACCATTTTACGTACTAATAGTAATTCATCTATGATTGACAGAAATAAATTAGCACAATTTTTCCCTCATTATTTTGATAGGTTAGCAATAGAATGTGCAATAATGAATATTCAGAAAGGGAGATTGATACTTTATTATGATCAGATACCAGATGATAAATTCATGGTATATGATGTTATTTTTCATAGCAGGGATGATATATTAAAAGAATCAAAAGATAGATTGGATTTGCTAGAAAATAATGCTTCTCATGAGGCCTTACCAAAATGTCCATCTTGGATGTTTAAATTTTGCGACTTTCAATCTGAGTGTGAGTGTGAATAATATTTAATTATGGGAGAAAATATAAAATTTGATCAATTAGTCAAAGAATTCCATAATGAATGGCCTGAAGACTTAATCCCAAAAATAATGCAAATAATCAAAGAAAAATCTTTTCGTTTAGCAGTAATTGATGATGATCCAGCAGGAAGCCAAACAGTTTCGGATGTTACGATTATGAATAAATGGAATTGTGATTCTATTTTAGAACAATTTAATCTGTCAAATAAAGCGCTATTTTTTAATACAAACCATAGAACGTTAACCCCATATGATGCTCAGAAAATTATTAAAAATACAATTACATTAATTGAAAAAGTTTCTGATTTATTATCTGGTGATATAGATATTTTATACCGTTTTGATTCTACACTAAGAGGTCATTTTAAAGTTATAGTAGAAGCTCATTTGAAACAAACAAAAGCTGAATTAAATGGCATCCTATTTATACCATATTTTTTTGAAGGCAGACGATATACTATTGATAATATTCAATATGTTTCAGAATTTGATTCTATTAAAAATCAGGAAACCTTAATCCCAGTTGCAGATAGTGAATTTTCTAAAGATCAGAATTTTTCATATAAAAATTCTGATCTTGTAAATTGGGTGTCAGAACAATTAGATAGCATTGATTATATTAAAAAAATAAAATCAATATCTATTGATGATATAAGAAGAGGGGGACCTGATAGAATCTTATCTATTCTTGATTCATTATGTAAAGACCAAATCTGTATAGTTAATGCCATTACTATGAGTGATATTGAAGTCGTGGCATATGCTGTATTGATAATTAAAAAAAGGAATAAAAAGTTTTTATATATAACTGCTTCTTCTTTTATTAGAGCATTATTAGGACAAAGGAACAAACCTGTTTTAAATAGAAAATCTCTTGGATTGAAATCGAAAAAAGGTGGATTAATTATAGTTGGATCCTATGTTGCGAAAACAAACAAACAATTAGATGCATTACTTAACATGCCTAATGTTTTTCCAATAAAAGTTAATATTGAGAATATTATTTTTGAAAATCAAACAATAAATTTATCAGAAATTCAAAAAATTGCTGATTTAATTAATTGGAATTTAAATCTTAAAAAAAATGTTGTGTTATATACAAATAGAGAATACTTAAAAATTAATAATAATAATTCAAGAGAGATTGGAGTGAAAGTTTTAGAGTGCTTAGTCTCTATAATAGATAAAGTGGAAGTTGAGCCTGATTATATTATTTGTAAAGGATCTACCACCGCAGATTATATTTCGAAATATAACTTTGAGGTCAATAAAGCGAGAGTTTTAGGTCAAGTCGCACCTGGTGTGTCTGTATGGGAATTGGGATGTGAGAGTAAGATTCCAAGTATGAAATTTATTGTATTTGCAGGTAATGTTGGAGATAATAATTTACTAGTTGAAATTGTTGAAAATTTATCATTGATTTAGTTTTATAAACTATATTTATAGAAAGAGAAATAAATGAATTATAAAATGGAAAATAAAATTTCTACTCAGGAATTGAAATGGCGTTCAATTGGACCTTTTAGAGGAGGGAGAGTGGTGGCAGTAGCTGGACATCCTGTAGAAAAAAACATTTTTTACTTTGGTGCTTGTGCTGGTGGGGTATGGAAAACTATAGATGGAGGTAATTATTGGGAAAATATTTCAGATGGATTTTTTAAAACATCATCTGTCGGAGCTTTAGCAATATCTAACTCTAATCCAGATATTATATATGCAGGTATGGGGGAAGCTTGTATTAGAAGTGATGTTGCATATGGCGATGGAGTTTACAAATCTACTGATGGTGGAAATACATGGGATCACATTGGCTTAGAGGATACAAAACATATTTCTAGAATAAGAATACATCCTCATAATCCAGATTTAGTTTACGTGGCTGCTTTAGGTCATGCTTTTGGTAAAAATAATGATAGAGGAGTTTTTTCATCTAAAGATGGAGGAGCAACTTGGGACAAAGTCTTATTTAAAAGTGATAAAGCTGGTGCGATAGACCTTAGTATGGATTCAAATAACCCTAATATTTTATATGCTGCAATATGGGAAACTTTACGTACTCCTTGGAGTTTAATTAGTGGCGGAGAAGATAGTGGATTATATAAATCAATTGATGGAGGATCTTCTTGGATTAATATAACAGAGAATATTAATTTAGGTACTAGAATTATAGGTAGAATTGGTGTAACTGTTTCACCAGCAAAAAAAGATAGAATTTGGGCTATAATTGAGTCTGAAAATGGAGGACTTTTTCGATCTGAAGATGGGGGTGAGAATTGGGATTGTGTTAATGATTCTTCAATTGTAAAACAAAGACCTTTTTACCATCATCATATTTTTGCTGACCCCCAGAATCCTGATGTTATTTGGACATTACCTATACAAGCATGGAAATCTGAAGATGGTGGTGAAACTTTTAAAATGCAAGGAATGCCCCATAGTGACAATCATGATTTATGGATAGATCCAGAAGATTCTAATAGGATGATTGAAGGTAATGATGGTGGAGCATGTGTGTCTTATAATGGAGGTATTTCTTGGTCTTCGATTCATAACCAGCCAACATCACAGTTTTATCACGTAGCTGTTGATAACCAACACCCTTATAGAATTTATGGTACTCAACAGGATAACACTGCTATTAGTGTTCCAAGTTATTCCATTAAAGGCGCTATATTATGGGAAGATTGTTATTCAGTAGGGCCATCAGAGAGTGGATATATAGCAATAGATCCAACAGATTCTAATATTGTATATTCTGGAGCAATTGGAAGTGCACCAGGAGGAAGTAATACATTATTAAAATATGATCATAAATCTGGGGAAACTCGTGTGATTGCTGTTTGGCCTGAAATTTCTTATGGAGATGGTGCTAATAAAATGAAATATAGATTTCAGTGGACTTATCCTATAGTAATTTCTCCGCATAACCCGAATGTTTTATATGTAGCAGGAAATAGGATTTTTCGTTCAATCGATCAAGGAATGAGTTGGGAAATAATAAGTCAGGATCTGACTAGAAATGATGATGCTAAAGGTGGGCCTGGTGGTGAACCTATTAGTAGAGATGTTTCTGGAGCTGAAGTTTACTGTACTATTTTTGCTTTTACTGAATCTACATTAACAGAAGGTTTGTTTTGGGCAGGTACTGATGATGGATTAGTCTATATTTCTGACAATTCTGGTAAAACGTGGAATGATATCACTCCACCTGATTTGCCTGAATGGACTACAATTAGTATGATTGAACCTTCTAAATTTGATCCAGGTACGGCATATTTAACTGGTATTAGATATAAATTAGACGATTATTCCCCATATTTATATAAAACTGAAAATTATGGTAAAAATTGGAAAAAATTAAATACCGATTTTTTTTCAGATGAATTTGTAAGAGTAATTAGAGAAGATAATAAAAGACAAAATTTATTATATATTGGAACTGAATTTAATGTCTTCTTTTCATTAAATGATGGAGATTCTTGGCAAATATTAGGCGAAGGTTTACCCGTATCTCCTATACATGATTTAGTAATTAAAGATGAAGATATAATTGTAGCTACTCATGGCAGGTCATTTTGGGTATTAGATAATGTTTCATTTCTTCAACAATTACCTTCAAAGTTTATTAATGAAAACTTATTGTTTAGTCCTAGACCAGCAAAACGCACAGTTCCTATGCTTGGAGTAACTTCTGAATTTCGTATAGCTGAAGGTATAAACTATCAATTAGCCCTTGGAGTTCATGTTGCTTATAAAAATAATTATAATGAAGGCACTTCTAATAAAGTCTATTTAGATGCGGGATATAATCCTCCATCGGGTCTAGATGTTTTCTTTTATATACATAAAGAGTTTTCAAAATTAACATTAAGATTTTTGGATCAAAAAGGCAAATTAATGAATGGATTTGATAGTAATTGTAAAAAATTCAAATTTAATAAAGGAATAAATAGATTCATATGGGATATGCGTTATAAAAATTCCTTATCTCTTTCTTCGATAGATTCAATGAATTTGTTAGCAGGAAGTCCATCTGAAGGTCCTATTGCTATACCTGGAAAATATCAAGTTATTCTTAATATAGATGGCGAAGATTATTCTCAAGATTTTGAAATTTATCCTGCCAATAATATAGATGTTCCAATAAATGATATGCAAGATCAATTTGAATTATTAATTTCAATTAGGGATACAATATCTAATACGTATGAATATATTGATCAAATGAGGCATGTTAGATTAGAGTTGATTAAGAGTTTAAATAAATTTGATTTAGATAATCAAAATATTAAAAATTGCAATGATATTTTAAAGAAGATAGATGATATTGAAGGAGAATTGTTGCCTTCTTGGAAGAATGAAGGCCATGGCCAACTGGGAGAGCCTCTCTCTAGATTAGTCGATGCTTTATTTAATTTAAATAGCGTAGTATCAAGTGCGGAAGGTCGTCCTACTACTCAATCGTATAATGTTTTAGACCATCTTAAATCAAAAATTGATTATGAGATTTCTAGATTCAAGGTGCTTATTGTAGATAGAATAAACCCTTTTAAAGAAAGAATTAGTGATTAGTGTTTAATAAGTATAATCGAAGGTATGATTTCAAGATTTCCTTGAAGATTATTTTTTTCTTGATCTCATTATTATTTCTAATTAGTTGCTCTGATCCTGATTTAAAAAAAGTCAGCAATCGTTCTCAAGGATTTATAGATGCTTGGCAAAAAGGAAACATGGAAGATATTTATTTCAAATATATTAGTTACCGAATGAAAGAAAAATGTGAGTTAGAAAATTTTATAAATATCAACCAACTTGAACTGCAGAAATGGCAGGATAATTCTGATTTTACTAATTGGAAAAAAGATGTATCTGTTAATATAGATAGGATTCAAATTATTAAACCTACTGATGAAAAAGAAAAAAATAAAATAGAGAAGAATCAAAAATTATTAGGAAATTATAGGATAGAAAATCATTTACAGGCATTTGTTTCGGTCAAATGGCTATTTAATGGAGAATCTTTATCATCTAAATATATTAGTTATCCTGCATTGTATTGGAGATTTATAGACAGATCAAATGAAAGCGATTGGTATTTAGAAAATTTTGAACTATCTGAATTTGTCCCGGAAACTTTAGATTGTTTAATACATATAACCCCTAATTCTACTATATTTGGCAAACTACCTATATTATCTGATGTAGACTAAAAGTCACTAATATATTTAAGGAATAAAATAATGCTTAATTCATCAAAGTACATACAAACTGTTCTTGGAAAAATAAAACCTGAAGATTTAGGAATAACTACTACTCACGAACATCTATTTATTGATTTGCAATGGATGCTTAATGCTCCTAAAGAATCAACAGAATTATTTAAAGCATATGAACCTATACGGTTGGATAATCTAGGCTGGATAAGGCGTAATTGGACAAGTAATCTAGATAATCTACTAATATTGGATGAAGAAATAACTATTACTGAGGCAAGCAAATATAAAAGAGTAGGTGGAGGCACAATAGTAGATGCCACATCAATTGGAATAGGAAGAGATCCATTAGCATTAGCACGAGTTTCCCGAGCTACAAATATTAATGTTGTTATGGGTTCGAGTTATTATTTAGATAAATCTCATCCCGAAAACATGGATGAGATTAAAGAATCTACAATTACTCAAACGATTATAAATGATATAACTAATGGTGTAGGGGATACTGAAATAAAAGCTGGAATCATAGGTGAAATAGGTTGCTCTTGGCCATTAACAAAAAATGAATCTAAAGTTTTAAGAGCCTCCGCCGCAGCCCAATCTGAGACTGGTGCTGCTATATTAATTCACCCTGGACGTGATGAAAAATCTCCAAAAGAAATTATTAAAATTTTAAAAGAATCAGGAGCTGATCTTACTAGAACAATTATGGGTCACTTAGATAGAACTGTGTCGAATCATGATATATTAATTGAAATTGCAGAAAACGGATGCTATTTAGAATATGACTTATTTGGCCAAGAAATATCATATTATCCATTGTCTGATTTTGATATGCTGAATGATGGTCAAAGAATTGATTACTTGAAATATTTAATATCAAAAGGTTATGAAAAGCGTATAGTTATAGCTCAAGATATATGTACAAAACATAGATTGCAAAAATATGGAGGGCATGGATTTAGTCATATAATTGAAAATGTAATACCTCATATGCAAGAAAAGGGTATGTCAAAATATCAAATTAACAATATTATAATTAATAATCCTGCAGATATACTTGCAATTTGATTATGAATATTTTGGAAGGAACTGATGGGATTTAAATGTGGAATTGTAGGGTTGCCTAATGTCGGCAAATCCACCCTTTTTAATGCGCTTACTAAGACAGCTATGGCTCAGGCAGAGAACTACCCTTTTTGTACTATAGAACCCAACGTGGGAGAAGTCGCAATACCAGATCCTAGACTATATGAGTTGGCTGAAATAGCCAACTCCGAAAATATTGTTCCTACGAGGATGACATTTGTGGACATTGCGGGTTTGGTGAAAGGAGCTTCTAAAGGGGAAGGATTGGGTAATCAATTCCTCGCTAATATTAGAGAGATGGATGCAATAGCCTATGTCCTTCGTTGCTTTGATGATTCAGACATAGTTCATGTAGAAGGTAAAATAGACCCTCTTTCTGATCTTGAAATTGTTGAAACTGAACTTATGTTGGCAGATCTAGAAACACTGGAAAGACGGGAACCTAGCTTGTCAAAAAAAGCCAAAGGTGGCGATAAGGAATCCCAGGAATTAATAGGCTTGGTGAATAAAGCCTTAGACCTTTTACGAGACGGCAGACCAGTTCGTGCTATAGAAATTAAAGATGATGAAGAAGCACTATTAAAAAGCCTTCAGTTGTTGACAGCTAAACCAGTTCTCTATGTATGTAACGTAAATGAAACTGATGCTTCGAAAGGGAACCATTATTCAGAATTAGTTTTTGATATGGCAAGAAAAGAAGGTGCTGGATCTGTTTTAATTTCTGCCAAAATAGAATCTGAACTCTCTCAACTTGATGCTGATGATCAATATGAATTTCTGGAAGAGCTAGGGTTGCAAGAACCGGGCTTAGTTCGGATGATATATGAAGGGTATGATTTACTTGATTTAATGACTTATTTCACGGCCGGCCCCAAGGAGTCGAGAGCTTGGACTGTCCCATCTAACTCATCTGCGCCAAGAGCATCACGAGCAATTCATACTGATTTTGAAAAAGGATTTATTAGAGCTGAAGTAATTTCCTTCTCAGATTATGTTGAATTCAACGGAGAGCAAGGTGCGAAAGAGGCCGGTAAAATGAGGATTGAAGGAAAGGATTACCAAGTTCAAGATGGAGACGTTATTTTATTTCGATTCAATGTTTAAGAATCAACTTCATTCTGTAATTTTTTGTAGGCTTCATCTATATGTCAAAAAATCAAATTGACAATATTATAATTAATAACCCTGTAGATATACTTGCAAATTTAATTATGAATATTTATCTCTAAGTAATATAGCAGCTTTAGCTTCATTTTGTAATTTTTGATAGGCTTCGTCTAAAGGGATATCACTGGATATTGAAGGAGCAAATCCACAATCAGGACTAAGTAAAATTCTTTCTTTATCGATATATTTTAATGCTACTTCTATTCTATTAGCTATTGTTTGAGGCGACTCTATAGTAGATTGCCTGCAGTCAACACATCCTAATGCAATTTTTTTATCTTCGGGTATTTTTTTTAGAATCTCATAATCTCCTGCAACTGGTATGCTGAATTCTAGAGTGAACTCTTGGACATTGATTTTTTTCAAAGCAGGTATTATTGGCTCATAACCTCCTTCATTTCTCCAGCCCAGTCTGCCTCTATTAAATCTGCATATATGTAAAGCAAAATTTATATCATTAAATCCATAAGTAACTTGATTTATACATTCTACAAGAAAATCTAAATCATTTTTAGGGTTAGGAAATTTTTTTATTGCAACAGGATCGATAAATGTGCTTAATGTTGGTTCGTCAATTTGGATAGTTTCTACTCCGGTTTTATGGATTTCTTTTATTTCGTTTCTCAAAACTTCAATTGTATCTAACACAAAATCTTGTTGATTTGAATATGCGTTATTAGAGACTCCATCATGCCACATTCTTTGACCTAGTATAAAAGGAGATGGGATACAAATTTTTAATTTTTGTTTTGTGTGGGATTTAGTAAAAGCAGCTTCTTTAGCAATAAAATTTTCGATGTGTTTGATTTTATCTATTACTACATATCCGAATACTTTTTTACTACCTACTACAGCAAATTCTTTGTTTATTTTTTCTCCTTCTATAAAACCACTAGCCATTTGAGCAAATACATCAGTGTAAGATTTCCGTCTCCATTCTCCATCAGTAATAATATCAATACCAGTATTATCCATCATAGATATTACAAATTCTACTGCATTATTCATTTGAGATTCCCAAGTTATATATTCGAAATCATTAATAGGTTTTAGATTTTGCAAATCTTTTACATATTCAGGTCTTGGTAAACTTCCTACAACTGTGGTTGGGAATAACATTATTTATCCTCGATTTCTTCATTGTTTGAAAAGGCTATTTCATTAACTAAAGGAATTATCCAGGCATGAATATTTTCTTCTAAGTCAATTCCACAATGAGGACATTCAATATCTCCAAAACGTATTCTGGTTTCACATTCAGAACAAATTCTTTGTTCATAAAGCCAGTTTAATAATATGGACTCTATTTTTTCTTCATTGTTAATCATATAATCATTCCTTTTATAGAAAGGGTTTTTTTATTTTTGATGATTGTAATAATATCTGTAAGGGTAAAGATACTATTAGTATAATTGAAGCTAAATAGAAAACTGAATTTAGTGTATAGTTTTCTATTGTATATCCTGAAATGATTGCAATGATTGCTCCAATTATAGGTGATATACCATACATAAAGCCAAATCCAAGGCCTCTTTTATTATCAGGTATATATTTTGCTATAAGCACGTTTTGTATAGGTGATCTTGAAGAAATCAATGTTCGAAGTATTGGTAGTGTAATTAAAAGTATTAGACTTTCTTGGGAATATAAAAATATTAATACTGGTATACATAATAGACTGACAATTAATAAAGCTTTTTCTGGACCTATTTTTGCTGATAAAATTCCGCTTAAAATACTTCCAGGTGTTCCAAGTAATACTATCAGGCTATATATTATAGCTGTTTTTGGTATTTGAAAGATTGTTGTTTCTCCAATTTTCCCTAAGTCGGCTATAATTACTGACAAAAATGAATCAGTGGCAGTGGTAGATCCTTCGAGTAAAACTATTGTTGAGTAAATTAATACCATTGATGTTATAAAAATTGAAAATTTATTAGGTATTTGTTCAGTTATTTTATTATTATTTTTAACTAAGTTTAATTTAGCTTTAGAAATGAAAAATTTATCATTAATTTTCATCATAATTAATAAAGGTAAAAGAGATATGATTGCTGCAACTAAAAATGATTCTTTCCAGCCAAATTGAACTGCTATTGAAATAAGAAAAATAATTAAAACAGATTGACCTAGTATACCTCCAGCTTCATGAAAGCCCAATGATTCAGATTGTTTTTTTAAATTTTTACTTATTAAAGATAATGAAATGGGGTGATATATACCAGTTCCTAGTCCAAGTAATGATAATCCTATCCCCAAAATTATTTTCTCAGTGGAAAGAAAAACAATTAAGCATCCTAAAGATGTAAATACAGGAAATAATACAAAAATATATTTACTATTTATTCTGTCAGAAATAATTCCGCATGAAAAACCTGATATTGCTCTAGTGATAATAGTAATAGTAATTAGGAATGCTAGGAAAATATAATCATCGTAATCATTATCTATAATAAATATGAGCATAGGGAATAGCATATGCCATGCATCTGATATTGCATGAGAAAATGATGCAAAAAGAAGAAAATTTCTTTCTTCTTTATCGGTCCACCATCGGTTATAAAACAATCTATTCATAATATTTATTAGAGTATATCTATACCTGAAATAAGCCTAGTTGATCAAAAGTCTCAGAAAGAATTCTTATTCCTTCTTGAATCTCATCGGCAGAGTTATAACTATAAGTTAATCTAAGGAAGTTTTTCCCGGATTTCCCTGCATGAAATTGAGGCCCAGGGTTATATTCTACAGAATTGTTTATAGCATTAGGTAGAGCTGACCACGTATCAGCATTTGGAGGTAATTGCAACCATATCATCATTCCTCCATTTGGGTGACTCCATTTGCAAAAAACAGGAAAATATTTTTCCAAAGATTTCAACATAGTATCTCGTTTAATTTTCAATGAAGATGATGTAGCTATTACCTGTTCTTCTCTGTGATTTTTCAGAAATTCATAAACCAATATTGATGCAAGTTGGCTAGGGGAGTTCCCATAATCAAACCTTGATAATACATTTTTCATGTTTTCTGGAATTACAGCATATCCTAGTCTTAAACCACAACCTAATAATTTAGTATAAGCTGAAACATAAATTACTGATCCACTTGTGTCAAGACTCATAAGGGTAGGAGGCAAAACTGGACCATCTATTCTGAAATCAGCATATGATTCATTTTCAATTATTGGTATTTGGTATTTTCTAGATATGTTAATTAATTCTTTCTTTCTTTCTAAACTCATTGTAATACCCATTGGATTTTGATAAACGGGTATAGTACATATAAGCTTGGGTAAAGTATTTTTAAGTTTTAATTCTTTTAGAGTATTTTCTAGTTTTTCAGTTTCTATTCCATATTGATCTGTAGGTATATGTAATACTTGGGCACCTTTTGCTAAAAGCATGTTTAAAGTTCCTAAGTATGTATATTCTTCAGCTAATACTATGTCTCCAGTATCTATAAATGCGTCTATAATAGTTTTTATTGCTCCTCCGGCACCACTACTTAAGAATATGAATTCAGGGTCTATTGCTATACCTCTATACTTTGTAAGGTTATCTGATATTAAGCTTCTTAATTTTGAATAACCTTGAACGTCAGGATACTTTGTTAAAGTATCCCATTCTTGAGTTATGGAAGTATTCAAAGCATTTGCCATTTTCTTATATTGAAAAGTATGCGGGTTTGTGTAAGTTATTGAAAAAATATATTTAGATTTTTTAGAACCATCCATAGATAATCCAGGTGGTCCTTGTAAAGGTAATGGCGCATTTTTTGATATCAAGCTAGAATAATCTAGTTTTTTCATTTATTACTCCATAGAATTCGGGCGTATTATTTAATCTAATATTGCAGTAGCAGTTATTTCAATATTCATATCTGGGCTAGCTAAACAGGGTATTCCAATGTATGAATTTGTAGGCCATTCTTCATTGAAATATTTATTCCATATTTCTTGTTGTTTAGTATTTATAGGCCAAAAATTAGACATTTCTGATTCAACAATATATGTTGTCATTGAAACTATATCGGAAGGCTTTCCCTCCTCTGATTGTACTATTTTTACAATTCTATCTAATACTACATCAAGTTGGGACATTATATCTTGTCCTTGAGCATTGGAATTGTTTGCTGTAATACCTGATAAATACAATGTGTTACCTGATTTGATTCCTCTAACATATGTAGGTCCTGCTGGATAGATGTTTGGATAATTATTGCGAGTTTTTTTCATTTTTTCCTTTATTTTTTAATTAGATCCAGTCACCAATTAACAACTTTTATGCCTTAGGTAAGTGGTAAGTTTTTTTCAAAAAATCTTTTCCAGTTCAAATATAATATATTCTCAATATCAGATTCTTTATAACCTCTTTTCTCTAAAATACTACCTACTTTTTGATAATCTGCAACAGTGTCAATTCCATGAGGTGCTCCATCTCTTCCTCCTTGTCCGTCAGTATCTCCACCAATTGCAGCATGTAGGGAATTACCTGCAATTTGACATACATAATCTAGATGATCAACAAAGTGCTCCAATGTGATTTCTTCTCTAGGAAACACTTCTCTTCTAGGAGGTATATTGTTCCAGTCCACACCTTTTGGATACAACATCCATGTGTCCATTGACGAACCAATAACTGCCCCTCTAGATATTATTTCACGTAAGATACCATCTGGGATCTGTCTTTCACCCGGTGCTAATGAACGGCAATTATGGTGGCTTGAGAGTATTGGGCCATTGAAATTATCAAGCTCTTCCCAAACAGATCTGTCAGAAGTGTGACTAATGTCTAATATCATACCTAAATCATCCATTTCTTTCAAAAGTTCTAAAGCATCTCCAACCAAACCTCCTTCTGTTCCAGTAGCAGTTCCATGAGAATAACTACTTACTCCATAATGAGACAGGCTAATTACTCTTAAACCTTTATCCCACCAGTCATAAACTTGTTTAGGCCAATGGATTGCGTCAGCACCTTCCATACCCAATATCATACCAAAAGGTAATTCACTAGAATCTTCTTCTTCACTCCATAATTTGATATGAGATTTAATATCTCTAGAAGTAGATAATATTTTTGACCAACCTGTAGCTTCTAAAATACGATAATATTCTAGTTCTCCTTGAGCTATAGAATATGCAATATCTTTGTTTTTACATTCGCCATGAGAATGTATATCTGGCCGATAAATACATACTGAAACTTTAACTAACGCTGCAGCAACTTTTCCTTTTCTCAATTCAGGTATAGATGCTAAAGTTCCTGAATCGTCCCATCCATCAGTAAATCCTCGTCTTTTGGAATTTTTTCCTAATCTTACTTCTTCTATAGGGGCTGTAAGATCACGATCTAAATAAAATGCGCCATGAGCCATGGGATAATCACCATCTATAATTAAACGCATACTAATCCTCCATTAAAATAATCTATAAATTATAATCTTTAATTATCAATATTTTTTCTTTAGCTTTTGTGCTTCAATTATTCTATTAAACAAATTATCTGCATCAATATTTGCAATATTTGGAAAAACTACTGCTATATGATTCTTTCCATGATTATGTTCTATATATATAGTGCTATGTGGCTTTATTCTAATTAACGACTGAACAATATAGTGAATACCAGCTACAACAGCTATTATACTCAGGAAAAAAAGTATGTTTTCTAACCATCTAGAAAAGATTGGAATCGAAATAATTATCCCACTTATTAAAAGCCCTACTGAAGTTATTTTTAAGCCTGCAAAAAATCTACTGCTTTCGCCTCCCGTGATTTTTTCAAAACTATATATATTGCTTATATCTATTTCTTGAAACTTTTCCGAACCTAACATTCTATGTTTCATAACAAATAATGAATCCTTTGTTAATAAAACTGAATCATAATTAGCTTGCTCTTTTTTAAACAAAATATCTTTGTCTGAAATATGTTGAACAATATCTATTGGAAATTTAGACATTTTACCATCCTTCTATAATTAAAAATCAATGAATTGTTTCCAATTTTTTAAATCACCTTAACTCGTCTTTACAAATAATACAATTAATTTTTAATTATACAAGTAAATCGATCTTGACTGGCAATATACCAAAGGATATAATAATTGATGCGTTAAGACAGATTTCAGATTTCTAAGGAAAACTACTTTAGGAGTTTTTCCGTCTTTTCGTGTGTACTTTAACAATTGAATCCTGTTTAAAACAAATTTCTTAAAAAATATTATTAATGTAATTAATGACCGAGTAATCGGACCTTAATGAGGGTCAAGTTACTAAGGGTCTACGGTGGATGCCTTGGAGCCAAGTGCCGAAGAAGGGCGTGGCAAGACTGCGAAAAGCCTCGGTGAGTTGTCTAGCAAATTTAGCCGGGGATGCCCGAATGGGGAAACCCATCCTGGATTACACCAGGATACTCTAATTTATTAGAGAGGTAAGTGAGAAAACTGAAACATCTAAGTATCTCGAGGAAAATACATCAATTGAGATTCCCCTAGTAGTGGCGAACGAACGGGGAACAGCCTAAACCTATTTGGCTTAGTGGACTGGGGTCCTATGCCATTTGGGGGTTGTAACACCACTAGCTCATACCTCAGTAATGAGCAAGAAGTTACAAATCTTCTTTTTAGCAGAATGAGCCTGGAAAGGACAACCATAGAAGGTGATAGTCCTGTAAGCAAAAAAAAGAAGACTTCTTAGTGAGTTGTTAAGTAGGACGGGACACGTGAAATCCTGTTCGAATCAGGGGGGACCACCCTCCAAGGCTAAATACACTTGGCTACCGATAGTGAACCAGTACCGTGAGGGAAAGGTGAAAAGAACCCCGGGAGGGGAGTGAAATAGACCTGAAACCGTAGACTTACAAGCCGTAGAAGGTTCTTTATGGACTAACTGCGTGCCTATTGAAGAATGAGCCGTCGAGTTAATTTAAGCAGCTAGGTTAAGAAACATACGTTTCGGAGCCTCAGCGAAAGCGAGCATGAATAGTGCGTTAATTTATCGAAAGCAAACCTGTCTTCTGAAAGTTTTATTTTTTTGATTATTCCGCTTGCGGAATATGATTTAAATTAACGTTTGAAGTTGATGGTCGAGTTTTCATTATGATAAATGTGTTGCTTGAATTAGACCCGAAACCGAGTGAGCTACCCATGGCCAGGTTGAAGCCCAGGTAAAACCTGGGTGAAGGACCGAACCCGTGTATGTTGCAAAATGCTGGGATGAGCTGTGGGTAGAGGTGAAATGCCAATCGAACTCGGAGATAGCTGGTTCTCCCCGAAATGTATTTAGGTACAGCCTCAATCGTAATCTTAAGGAGGTAGGGCACTGGATGGGATAGGGGGCGTAAGCTTACCAAACCTAACCAAACCACGAATGCCTTAAGATGTTCATTGGGAGTGAGACAGTGGGGGATAAGCTCCATTGTCGAAAGGGAAACAGCCCAGACCGCAGGTTAAGGCCCCTAAATGTGAACTAAGTGTGAAAGGAAGTAGGATTGCTAAAACAGCTAGGAGGTTGGCTTAGAAGCAGCCATCCTTTGAAGAGTGCGTAACTGCTCACTAGTCGAGGAATCCTGCGCCGAAAATGTAACGGGGCTAAGTTCACTGCCGAAACCGCGGATCTAATAATTTATTATTAGGTGGTAGGGGAGCGTTGTTATCAGCATAGAAGCTCAAATGTGAGTTTGAGTGGAGCAATGACAAGTGAGAATGGCGGCATGAGTAGCGACAATCCTGGTGAGAATCCAGGACACCGAAAGCCCAAGGTTTCCTACACAACGCTGATCGATGTAGGGTAAGTCGGGCCTAAGCCGTAGCGTGCAAGCGAAGGCGATGGACAACGGGTTAATATTCCCGTACTGCTACTATTTTGTTATAAAGTAAAGGGGGGACACGGAAAGGTAGACGAAGCGTGCCTAATGGACATGGTGCGTTATATCCCGTAGGCCAAGCTATAATAGGCAAATCCGTTATAGCGCTACGAGCTGAGAGGATAGAGAACCTTCGGGCTTCGGCCCTAGGGAATTTCGTCAATCCTATACCGTCGAGAAAAGCCTCGTTACAAGAAATAGAAGTATCCGTACCGCAAACCGACACAGGTAGGCTGGGGTAAATGTCCCAAGGTGAACGAGATAACCCTCCTTAAGGAATTCGACAAATTAGCCCTGTAACTTTGGGAGAAAGGGTGCCCATGAGGTGAAATCCACTTGCTGGATGGAGGCCTTTGTGGGTCGCAGCAAAGAGGCTCTGGCGACTGTTTATCAAAAACACAGGTGTCTGCTAAACCGAAAGGTGATGTATAGGCGCTGACGCCTGCCCAGTGCCGGAAGGTTAAGGGGATGGGTTAGTTAAATTCGTTTAACGAAGCTCAGAACCGAAGCCCCGGTGAACGGCGGCCGTAACTATAACGGTCCTAAGGTAGCGAAGTCCCTTGTCGGGTAAGTTCCGACCTGCACGAATGGCGTCACGACCAGAGCGTTGTCTCAAGGGGGGACTCGGTGAAATTGCAAGGCCAGTGAAGATGCTGGCTACCCGCAACAGGACAAAAAGACCCCGTGGAGCTTTACTGCAACTTGACAGTGGATTGTGGTTATATATGTGTAGGATAGGCGGGAGACTTTGAAACCATCACGCCAGTGGTGGTGGAGTCAACCTTGAAATACCGCTCTTCTATGACCTATATCCTAACCCCTATAAATTAGGGGGACCCTGCCAGGTGGGCAGTTTGACTGGGGCGGTCGCCTCCTAAAGAGTAACGGAGGCGCACAAAGGTTCGCTCAAGGTGGATGGAAATCACCTGCAGAGTGTATTGGCATAAGCGAGCTTGACTGTGAGACCTACAAGTCGAGCAGAGACGAAAGTCGGTCAAAGTGATCCTACGGTTCCGAGTGGAAGGGCCGTGGCTTAACGGATAAAAGCTACCCCGGGGATAACAGGCTAATCACGCCCAAGAGTTCACATCGACGGCGTGGTTTGGCACCTCGATGTCGGCTCGTCGCATCCTGGGGCTGAAGAAGGTCCCAAGGGTTCGTCTGTTCGCCGATGAAAGCGGCACGCGAGCTGGGTTCAGAACGTCGTGAGACAGTTCGGTCTCTATCCGTTGTGGGCGTAGGAGATTTGAGAAGAGCTTTCCCTAGTACGAGAGGACCGGGAAGGACAGACCTCTGGTGTACCGGTTGTTTTGCCAAAAGCATAGCCGGGTAGCTATGTCTGGATGAGATAAGTGCTGAAAGCATATAAGCACGAAGCCAACTTCTAGATTAGATCTCCCAAAACCCGATTTATCGGGTGAGTAAGGTCCCATGTAGACTACGTGGTTGATAGGCCGCAGGTGTAAGTCCCGTAAGGGATTCAGCTGAGCGGTACTAATAGACCGAGGACTTGACCCTCATTAAGGTTAGGTTACTCAATAATTTTAATTAGTATTTCTGATTTTGTTTTAGATAGATTCAATTGTTATTGTCAAAAAGCGGTTAATGACGCGGGGTGGAGCAGCGGCAGCTCGTTGGGCTCATAACCCAAAGGTCGCAGGTTCGAGTCCTGCCCCCGCTACCAATTCCATCATAATTACTTTCCGATATAAAAAAATATTATTATATAGTAGGAGATTCTTTTGATTAATTATTTTACATCAACATTTACATGGAAAGGCAAAAGTTTTACAGGAGATCCTTATTATAAATATCCTGGAGGTTTCGTAGGAAATATAGGTGAAAAATACCATGTAAGGTTTAACACTCAATCTAGCTTTATTATTGAAGATGAAAAATCTAAAAAATATGATGAAGTATTTTTAGGTTCTCCTTGTAGATCTGAGTATACAATAGCAAAAAATAATTTATTTCAAGTACCCAGCAATGAATTTAGAATGGCTTTAACAAAAGAAAATAAAGTTAATATAGCTTCAAAACCCAACTGTGAAGACGATGATATTAACTTTTCTAAATTAGAGGGCAATTATATTGATTACAAACTTGATATACGCGAATATACAAATCACGTGCAATTAAATAAAGAAAGTGAAGTAATTAAAGCAACTTTAAATGGAGACTTACTTAATGCCAAATGTTCATTTAAAGATGAATCTTCAGGACTATTAGTAACTTTACAATTCCCTGTTAATTTGATCAATTTAAATTACGATCAAAATGAATTTCAAGTATGTACAGGCCCAATAATTGTTCCAGATTTATCTTCTTGGGAAATAGGAAAAACTGGACAGGTGTTTTTAGCTCATGTGGCATTTACCTCATTTAATTATATAGAAATAATATTAAGGCGTGATGTTAAGCCAGAAAAATCTGAATTAGATTGGCTAACTAAACCAATTGGGTTAGATAGAAATGAACTTGTTAATCCTGAAAACATTCCGTCCCTACATCCAGAGCAACGCTGGCAAGTAACTACCTATAATGAAGTTTTAGGATTAAATACTAAAAATGTTTTCTTAAAATGCGCAAATGAATCGGCTAAAAGAAAAACTTAACAAACAAGATACATCTTTTTATTTTAATATTTGTTCAATTACTTGATCAGTAAATTTTTCAGCAGCGGCTATATGATTTTTTCTTTCTAAATTGATTGAATCATGATTATTAACTAAATTTTTAGAATTAGTTATTTGATTATTCATCTCTTTAGGCCCTGGACTTCCAATAGCAGTTCTAGTTGATAAACAAATATTAGGATCTAACCCTTTTCTTAAAAATTCTTTATCAACTTTAAGAGCTTTCCCTAAAAATAAATTTGAAGCTCGATCTAGTAATTCTGGAGTAGGACGACCTGCAGGTAATTGTTCTTCTTCAGCCAATCTAACCATAATACCTACAATTTGGTGAGCAATCCTCCAAGACAAACCTTTCTCTTGAACCAAAAGTGCAGCTAAATCTGCGGCCTGTGCCCAGGAATTATCTGTTAATTCTAACATTTTATCTTTAAAGATTGTCATGCTATTAATCATACCTGTGCATAAATTAATCGCATCAATTGTATGTTTTGTATCTTCAACTAATTCTGGAGCAATATAGCTTGTAGGAACACGTCCAGTTATACGTTTACTAATTGCTTGAACATGTTCTGCTGCTGTAGGATTACGCTTCTGAGTCATAATACTACTTGTACTACAATATCTATCGGCAAGTTGAATCATTCCATATTCATTCCCCATCCACAAAATTAATTCTTCACATATGAAGTTTAAATTCTGCATTATAATACCTAATGATGCTCCCATTTCCCATAGATGATCATAATTATACCCAGAATCTCTGGTATTAGTAGATACAGAATTAAAGCCCATAAGTTCAGCTACTCTATTCCGATTCACAGGGAATCTGCTTGCAGTTCCTGCCGCTACGCCAGCAGCACTAATATCAATTCTTTGATAAACACCATCAAGCCTTAACCAATCTCTTTCAGCTGCTGCAACAAATGCATGTAAATGATGAGCTAGAGTAGTAGGTTGAGCTTGTTGCCCATGAGTATAGTAAGGCATAACACTGTCTGTAAATTCACTGGCTTTATTGAGTAAAGTTTTTCTATAACAATTCAGATAATCCATTAAATCTAATACAACTGAACGTAATTTTACTCTATGACTAACTAAGCCAAGGTCCCAAGTACTTCTTCCTGCATGAATTAATCCTCCAATATCCATTCCTAATTTTTGAATAAGAAATGCTTCACCTGAATGTTTTCCACCACTAGAAGTATCTATTAAATTTCCTATTCCATCATTTGATAATTCTTTAAGAGCTAGTAAGCAATCTTTAGCATCATCTTTTGGGATTATTTTCTCTTCAATCAACATTACTGTATGAGCTTTATCAAACCAATGTAATCCTTTACTAAATTCATTTATCGAATCTACTGAATTACGACTATTTACTAATAACTCATCAAAAGGTTCAGTTAATCTTATTCCAATTCTACGATAACCTGTATAATTATTATCATCACCGCGCAATGAGCCAGGTAATTCATTAGATTTATCAATAATCATAAAATACTCCTAGCGTAATTAATTAAGAATTTACTAAATAATATATTAAATTCTTAATTAATTCTATGATAGCTAATTATGATAAATGTTTATATTATAAAAAAATTACGTAATTTATATTTTATTGTCTAGCTAATCACATATCGACTGATTCTTCTATTACCACAACTTCTTTATCTGTATGAGTTTTTACTTCATCCTTAATTTCACGACTAAATCTAACCATTGCCATTGGAGAATTCATAAAATGAAAATCTTCAATTCGAACTCCATCTCCTTATTAATTCATTCTCCATCTTTAACACCAATCCATCAAGTTTAGCTGGATCTGCTAAATTACACTCTTCATTTAGAATTGGCCAATTTACTAGAAATCTTCCGTATTTAATTGTTTTCCTATTTATAAACTAAATTATTTAATTTTTAATATTTTTAAAAATTATGTTTTAGAGTTGAAGGCCACCAATTCCATTTTCCCAACAATTTAAATATCGACGGAACTATCAAAGTTCTTGTTATAAATGTATCCATTAAAACTCCTACGGCTACTGCAAATCCAAGTTGAAATAAGTCTTGTAATGGAAGAGTCATTAATGCTGAAAAAGTCCCAGCTAAAATCAATCCTGCTGAAGTTATAACTCCTCCAGTACTTGCTAAAGTATTGATAGTAGCTTCCTCTAAATTATTTTTCTTAGATTCTTCTCTTAATCTAGACATTAAATAAATATTATAATCAACACCAAGAGCGTTTAGAAAAATAAATAAAAAGAAAGCTAATCCAGGCGTTAAACCTTCATGTTGAAAAACAAAAATAAATATGAATGATGATAAACCTAAAGTAGAAAAATATGTAAATAAAATTGTAGCTATGAGATATATAGGAGCTATTAAAGACTTTAACAATATTACCAGGATTACTCCTATAGCTAATAAAATTAAAGGAAGGACTATCAATAAATCTCTATCAGCAGCTTTTTTAGAATCATAAGATTGAGCTGTTGGCCCACCTACATAGCTTACTACGTTACTTAAGTTTGAACGTTTTATAGCATCATTGAGCTCTAATCTTAAATCTGGAATGAAGTTTAATGATTCATTTGAATTGGGGTTAGATTTAAGTATTAATTCTAATTTTATTAAATTTTTATCAATTGACAAAAATCTTTCAGCTTTATTTATAATACTAAAATCTTCTGAATTATGCTGACCCAGGTTAATATTTTGATATGATTGTAGAACTTGCTGAAAGGAAACATTTGACTTATAACCAAATGGCCTACCGAAATAAATGATATCATCAATTTTCTCATTTAAAACTAAATTACTTGTTATAGTATCTAGTGAAATCAAAAAATCAGGATTGTAAATATCATTTTTATCCCCAATATCAAATAATATTAATGTGGGAGATAGTTTGCCAGGAGGGAAACCTTCTCTTAACAATTCAAAACTTTTAACAGACTCACTTTTAGAAGGAAGGCTCTCTATTGGATCAAACGATCTAGAAGCCCCAATTAAACCAAAAATCATACTCCCTAATAAAATTAAAGTAATTGATAAAGTAATTATTGGTCTTTTTATAACTGCCTTTCCCACTTTACCATAAATTGTATTTTGGTCTAATTCTGGCTTATAATTCTTATTAAATTTCGGCATAAAAGGCCAAAAAGAAACTCTCCCTAGAATTAATAAAGCTGCTGGAACCAATGTCAATGCCGCAATAGTCATAATTGAAACAGCGATAGCAATAACAGGTCCTAAGGACTGGTAAGATCGTAAATCAGCTAATAACAATATTATTGAAGCGATAAGAATTGTTCCTCCAGCTGAAATAACTGCTCCACCTACACCCTTAACTGTTTCCTTTATAGCTATATATTTATCTTCAAATTTAGTCAGTTCTTCCTTATATCTAGATGACATAAATAGGCAATAGTCAGTACCCGACCCAAATAAAATTACAGTCATAATTCCTCTAGATTGTCCATTAATAACTAAAAACGAACTGTTATCAGCTATAAACGAAACTATAGATAAAGACAATTGCATAACTAAACCCACAATAATTATTGGAATCAATGCAACTATTGGTGATCTATAAATTATTAAAAGTAAAATTAATACTAAAATAACCGTAACTAAAAGTAATAATCCATCGATTTGTTGAAAAACACTTAATAAATCAACAATTAGACCAGCAGGTCCTCCACTTTCAATTTGTAAATGATTAGTCCTTTGCTTATCTGTAATTAACCTTATTTCACCTACTGCATCTTGAAAAAGTTTATCTGTAGGATCACCTAATAAATTCACAACAATATTCATAGTTGTTTTATCTTGAGAAAGCAATTCAACTTCTGATCCAGGAACTGAAAAAACTGAAATCACTGATTCGATAGATTTAGGAGCATCTTGAGAATGCAACCAGCTATCTATTTTTCTAGCTGATTCATAATTTTGATTTGATAAACCTTCATCATTTCTAATAACAATGAATAGAGCTGTTCCAACTAATTCAAATCTTTCTTCATTTAAAAAAAACACTTCTGTTGATTCAGCTGTATTTGGTAAGAATTCTGCATCATTAGTAGTTTCATCTAAAGGAGGAGCAGTAATAATTAATATAGATGCGAATAAAATCCAGAAAGATATTATAGCCCATCTGCCCCATTTAGAAAACGCAATATGAATGATATTATTCATAATAATTACCTTATAAAAATACTAATTAATTATAGTTTAGCTTGACAACAAAATATTAAGATATACTTATATTTTCTAATAATATATATATTTTGTATACCTATTCTGGGCAATAACTAACATCATGAAAGGTAATAAAGTTTTTGTTTTAATTAAGTAGAACTATTGCGCTAGAAGAAGTTAATAACCAATCAATATGCTCAAACAAATTAGTCCAATTATAGCTCATATACTTAGGAAGCCTATTTTAGAGCTAATATTCTCCAATCGGGCTATATTACATAAAAACAGTTAAAAATTTATACTTTAAGTCGTGAATACAGCGAAAATTTATGATAAATTACATTAAACTATCATTCTTAAGGTGAATAAATATAATGGTAACTATAAGTACTGATGTTAAATTGATGGCTCATTTACTTAGAAGAGCTGGGTTTGGTGCTACAAAAGAAGAACTAGACCAACATATTTCAATCGGCTATGAAAAGGTCGTTGATTTATTAATTGACAACAATGATTCTTCACGTATCAACGATGCTTTGGTAAGACGATATTTCCCTGATCAATCTGTTACTCATGACACAGTAGGTGGAGGATCATATTTGTTGTATAGGTTGATATTAACAAACTCACCTTTGAGAGAAAAAATTGCTCTTTTTTGGCATAATGTTTTTGCAACAGGATATTCTAAGGTAACAAATGGTAAACCCCTAAGTGATCAGTTGCGTATGTTCAGGAGCCATGGTCTATCAAAACTTGATGAATTACTACTTGAATTATCTAAAGATCCAGCGATGATTATATGGTTAGATAATGTAGACAATCATAATGGTGCTATTAATGAGAATTATGGTAGAGAACTTCTTGAGCTGTTTTCTTTGGGAGTTGGTAATTACACTGAAGAAGATATTAAAGAATGCTCTAGAGCTTTTACAGGTTGGAGCATTGCTAATTCAGATTATATAAAAGAATTGGCTGTTCGAAATTCAATTATGCCATACGGAAAACTGGCTTGGCGATACGAATATAAAGAAGATGACCATGACGCTGGAGAAAAAACGTTTTTAGGGCATAAAGGAAATTTCAATGGAGAAGAAATTATAAAAATTATATGTAAACAACCAGCAACTGCCAGATTTATTTCAAGACATTTATACCACTTTTTCGTTGCAGATGAACCACCCGTTCCAGCTTGGCCTTATAAAGCTCCTCAAGACTTAGAAGCAATTGCTATTTTAGAAAAAGTATATTTTGATAGCGGATATGATATTGGTGAAATGATCAGAGTGCTTTTGAATTCTGAATTCTTTAAATCAAAAAACTGTCATTACAAAAAAATTAAAAGCCCTGCTGAATTAGCAGGTAATGTTTTGAGAACAACTAATGAATTTGGAACACCTAATATAAATATAACCGAATACAATAACCAAATCTCATTTATGGGTCAACAACTTCTAAATCCTCCATCTGTTGAAGGTTGGCACCAAGGTACAGAATGGATTGAGACAGGCTCATTAACAGAACGTGTAAATTTTGCTTCTCAACATCTTGGAGACATATCAAAACCTGGTATTCAAAAGATTTTGCAAAACATACTAAATAATGAAGGAGAATCTATATCAGCTGAGGTTTGTGTCGATAAATGCCTAGAACAACTAGGAGCAATAGAAATATCTCAATATACATATAAAATACTAGTTGAATTTGCTCAAAATAATTGTATACCAAGTATTAATCTAGTTAAAGACAAAGAAAATGCATCAATAAAGATTTCAGAACTGATCAGTGTTATTGCTTCAGTTCCAGAATTCCAACAATCTTGACTGACTTGAGGTAATTTTATTGACTACAATAAATACTAAAAAATCATTTTTAAATTATAGCCATACCATAGGAATTTGTGTTATGGATGGAAGAGGATTCATGTTTCCTGTTGATACTGCTATTGGTAAAAATGGAAAAATCCATACAGTTAGTAGAGCTTATACTCCAGCAGTATTTCAGTTACGTATTACTATGTATGACATCAACAGTAAGTTTTATGGAGTATATGGTGGCTATGGAGAAAACCTAGGTGAATTTAGATGGCCAACGGGTATGGCATGTGATAAAAGGGGGAATATCTATCTTAGTGATGAATTGAATCACAGGATAAATATTTTTTCAGATGAAGGTAAACCGATTAAATACTGGGGGAAAGCTGGTATTAATGAAGGCGAGTTGAATGGGCCATCTGGAATAGCGTTTGATTCTCATGATAATCTATTTGTGGCAGATCATTTAAATAACAGAATTCAAAAATTTACTAAAGATGGTGATTTTATTTCAAGTTTTGGTGACAAAGGTCCAGATCTACTCAATATGCCTTGGGGTGTATTTGTTAGTGTTGATGGGTTTATCTATGTAGCTGATTGGGGAAATGACCGCATAGCTAAATATGATTCTAATGGAAAATTGATTAGACACTTTGGTAATCGAGGTTCAGGAAATGGTCAATTCAAGAATCCATCTGGAGTGGCTGTAGATAAGGATGGATATATATATATAGCTGACTGGGGTAATGAGAGGCTTCAAATTCTAGATGAAAATGGCAATTTCATAGAGACCTTTAGAGGCCAAGCTACCTTATCAAAATGGGGAGAAGAATACTTTGATGGTAATTACGAAGAAGCAGAACCCAGATCTCGATCAAACTTAGAACCAGACCCCGTACAATTTGGAGGTGACCCTCATGAAGAATCTGCCCACATAGAAAAGTTTTTTTGGGGTCCTACTTCGATAAAGTTAGATGATAATGGCAGGATATACGTAACAGAGAGTAACCGTCACAGGGTCCAAATATACGAGAGAGCCAGCTAACTATATTAGAGCTAATAATATATTAATCTTATTTTTATTATTTTACAAATAAAGCTAATTTAATATTAAAACTTTTATGCAAAATTTTATGTATTGGACATTTATTTGAAATACATTCGAGCCTAGATAATTGCTCATCAGATACTAAACCTGTTAAATATAAATTTGTATTTATTGTTTGCCTTAAAACTTTAGAATCTCTTTCCTCTAACAAATCTAAGGTAATATTTTTTACCTTTATAGACCAGTTTTTTCTTTTGCAATACAAAAGAATAGTTTCAGAAATTCAAGTCCCAAAAGCTGCCAAGAGTAAATCATATGGTTTTAAATTAGAAATATTAGAATTTATATTACTCTTTTCATAATTGATTATTAATTTTTGGTTTTCTAAATAATTTATTTCAATCTTACTCATATTACTTAATCTTTTTTCGCAAAATCATTTAAACCTTTTAAAATGATCTTCCCAAGATCGGTCATTTCTGAAAAATCAAAAAGCATATTTTTTCCTAATGAATGAATTTTATTTGCTACACGATTTTCTGCATCCTTAACTTCAACATGGTCGGGCTCCCCAGGGAAATCCATAGATTGAGCTAGATCATTAGATCCCCATGCAAATGCATCTATTCCATCAACATTTAAAATTTGATCAAGGTTATTAAAAGAAGTTTTAGTTTCTAATTGAGCAATAATTAAAATTTCTTTATTAATATCATTCATCCATTTTGTGCGATTAGAGCCAGGAGAATTAAGTAAATTACTATCTCCATAATAATTACCCCTGCCAGAACCATAGCTTCTTTTACCAATGGGTGTATATTTACAAGAATTTACAAGTTTCTGTGCATCTGAGGCAGAATCGACGTGAGGACCTAATATAGACATTACTCCGCAATCTAAATACATATTAATTACTGAATGATCTAGATTTGGAACTCTCGCATAAACTGTTAGGTCATACGAATCAGCTACAATACACATTAAAGCGATAGATTCTCGTGAGAAAACGCCATGTTCACCATCAATATAAATAAAATCATATGAATTGGTCATACCAACCATTTCCACAGCTTGGTAATACGGATACATAAACTGTATTCCTTTAGCTATAGCTCCTAATCTTTTTTTCTTTAACATATTATTTGTTCTGAAATTAGACATATTCCACTCCTTTATATATAATCACCTATTTTACAAAAAAATAATTAATTATACAAAAAAATTAGTTACATATTATAAAAAATACAACTATAATCACTATATCAATTTTATAATAAAAAAAGTATAAATTTAAATTTATTAAGGCGATATTAATGACAAAGAAATTTGAACAAGAAAATAACGAATTACCATTAAAAGGGCTAAGAATAATATCAGTTGAACAATATGGGGCCGGACCATGGGGAACCATGATTCTTGCCGATTTAGGCGCTGAAATTATCAAGATTGAAAATAGTGGTTCCGGGGGTGATATTGGTAGGGACGTACCTCCATATAACATTAAAAATGATAGCATATATTTCCAAAGCTTTAATAGAAATAAATTAAGTATCACTTTAGATTTAAAACATCCAAGACATATAGAGATACTACATCCATTAATTGAAAAATCTGATGCTGTATTTAATAATTTAAGAGGAGATTTACCTAATAAATTAGGATTAGATTATGAATCATTAAAACATATAAAACCATCTATAGTTTCATGCTCCCTATCAGCTTTCGGCCGAACAGGAAAAAGATTTAACGAACCTGGATACGACTATTTAATGCAAGGCTATGCTGGTTGGATGAGTATTACAGGGGAACCTGGATCCGCTCCACAAAAATCCGGTCTTTCTTTAGTAGACTTAAGTGCAGGTAATATGGCAGCTTTAGGATTAATTAGTGCAATATTAAAATCAAAAATTTCTGGAAAAGGTTGTGATGTAGATGTCAGTTTATTTAATAATGCTATTTCGCATTTAGGATATATTGGTGCATGGCATTTAACTAAAGGATATCAACCAAAAAGATTTCCTGACTCATCTCACCCTTCTCAAGTACCTGCGCAAATACTTCCAACAAAAGATAATTGGATTGTAGTAATGTGCGCAAAAGAAAAATTCTATCATAATTTAGTCAAGATTCTGGGAAGCCCTGATCTTGCTGAAGATACTCGATTTAATTCTTTCAATAAAAGATTAGACAATAGAGACACACTAATTCCTATATTAAAAAGACTAACACGCCAAAAAACAACTTTAGAATGGTTGAATCTTTTTAAAGGCTTAGTACCTTGTGCACCAGTTAATTCTGTAAACAAGGCTTTAAATGACCCTCAAGTAATTGAAGAAATGATATTTTCAGTTTCTCATCCAGAATTTGGAGAAATTAAACAATTAGCAAACCCTATTAAATTTAGTAATGTAGAGATCAAGCATAAACGAGCTCCAAAACTAGGTGAACATGTGGAACATATACTGAAAAACTATTTAAATTTTTCCCCAGAAAAAATATCTGAATTTTATTATGAAAAAATAATTTAATAAATTGAATATTTCTTATAAAATTATTATATAATATATTTGTCTGCTGAATCAGATGGTTTAAAGCCTATCGATTCTTTGGCGTGCTTTAAGTCCCTATATCCCCATTTGTTATTCGAAAGAGCAAATATTACATCATATTTTAAGTCTGAAGGAGCTTCGATAGATTTGTATAGAGCTTCTGATACATCATTATGACTTAGATATGTAGAATACTCATGTTTATTAGCTGGTTTATTTTCGGGTCTTACAGCTCCAATTCTGACGCAAATTATAGATATATCATAAGTATCCGAATAATGCCTTGCTAACGCTTCTCCCCATACTTTTGCTGCTCCATATATTTTTTGAGGTCTTATTTGTTCATGAGTGATTTTTTTGAAATTACTTGGGACATCATTATACCTGCCTTCAGCTATAGATTTGTAAGGTTCAATATCGGAAAATCCTCGAATAGCATTGCCACTACTTGCAAATATTATTCTTTTAACACCTGTTAATTTTGCAGCTTCAAAAACATTATATGTTCCAATAATATTCGTTTTTAAGTTACCTTCCCATTCATCATTTTCTAGATAGGCAGAAAGATGAACTACGGTATGTTGATCTTTGAATGCTGGCTTGATATTTTCAATATTATTTATGTCGGCTTGGAAATTATTTACTCCATCCACCAAGGTTCTATTGAGAGCAGTTAATTTATATCCTCCAACTTCTTCAAGCTTCTTTTTGAGAAGTCCACCAATTAATCCACTCATACCTGTAATTAATATGTTTTTCATTTGAATATTTCCTTTATTTTTTTAATAATTATCCTCTACCAAGATATGCTTGATTAATCGGTAGGACTATTGATTCTAACATGTTTACATTCATAGGAAGAGCTGCCATTGTTACAGCAGCAGTACCGATGTCTTCAGGGCTCATCATGTCTTCATCTCTACTTCTTTTAGCCATTTCATCATCACTAGATATTCTTCTTTCAGTAGCGACATTTCCTGGGTGTAAGCAACTCGCTATTATTCCATGTTTTCTCCCTTCTAAAGCAGTAGATTTTGTAAGCCCTACAAGACCATGTTTACTAGTCGTGTAGGGTGCTGAGTCCATCCTAGGCATTTGAGCTGATATACTACCGATATTTATTATGCGTCCACCTTTTTGTTTTTTCATTATTTGCATTGCAACTTTTGTACATAAAAATACTCCAGTTAAGTTTACATTGAGTACATTTAACCAAGAGGAAAGAGGTAACTTATCTATGGGGCCTCCATCAAAAACCCCAGAGTTGTTCACTAATATATCTAATTTTTGAAACTCATCAATAGTTTGTTTAAATAAATTTGCTACATCTGATTCTTTTGTAACATCTGTTTTTATGGTTAAAATTTTAATTTTTTTGTTAAAAGTACGAATTTCTGTACAAGTATTCTTTAGGTTTTCTGTTTTTCTAGAAGCTAAAACCAAATTAGAATTTTCTTTAGCAAATTCTATAGCTATTCCTTTTCCTATACCAGTGCCTGCTCCAGTAATAATTGAAATTTTTCCGTTTAATTTATCCATAATTTTCACCTTTTGTTTTAAATGTAGAAATAATACTTGGCAGTTAATTACATTTTGGATTAAACTGTCAACCTGATCAGGTGATTTAGTTTATCATTTATTAATATTTCTATACATGAATTCAGGAGGTCGTAATATGAATGGAGCGCTTGAGGGTATAAGGGTAATAGATTATACGCAAATTGTTGCAGGACCTTTTGCAGGTTCATTACTATCAGATATGGGAGCAGATGTTATAAAAGTAGAGCCAACTTGGGGGGAGCCTCAAAGAGAAAGTGCTCCATTTATACCTAATGAAACTCGGAATTATTTAGCTTTAAACAGAGGAAAAAAAAGTCTTCCTTTGAATTTGAAGCATGCTAAAGGCTTAGAAATATTCTATAAATTAGTTTCAACTGCAGATGTTGTAATTATAAATTCTAGACCAGATGTTCCAGCTAAATTAGGTATAGATTATGATTCGTTAAAAAAAATAAATCCAAAAATAATTTATTGCGAAAATTCTACATATGGAAATGAAGGGCCTATGTCTCATTTACCAGGATCTGATTTATTATCACAAGCTGTAGGAGGATTAATAACAAGTGATAAGAAAATTGAGGATGACTTGCCTCAATATATTACTGCTTCACCAATTGTTGATCATGCTACAGCATTTGCGATGTGTTGGGGTGTGACTACAGCATTGTATCATCGAGAGAAGACAGGAAATGGACAAAAAATTGATACAAGCCTCTTAGGAACAGCGATGAGTTTGTTGACTCCAGCATTCATAGAAGTAGATGCGGTTGATAAAGAGAGAGTAGATGATTTTCTTAAAGGGTTAAAAAAAATAAAAGAAAATAATGAGCCAATAAGTATGGCGATTGATTTAAAAAAACAAGATGCTGGGGCTTTTTTAGGATCATATGCAAATAATTATTATAGGATATTTCATGTTAAAAATGGAGTGATTGCAGTAGGTATCTTAGGTAATAGAGTTCGTAAGAAATTCATGGATTTATTAGGTATAAATGATTTCCGTCTAGATCCTGATTTTGATAGTGTAAATTTGGACGGTTGGGATACATCAGATGATTTGAATGTTAAGAAAATTTTTGAAGAAACAGAAGAAAAATTAAATAACTATACGATTTCAGAAATCTTACCTAAAATGCATGATGCAGGTATACCTGCTGCCGAAGTTTTATTTACTGAAGAAACTAGTAGGTTAGAACAAGTTAAAGCTAATGGTTTAATGGTTGAACTCGAACATAGTTTAGCAGGTAAATATAGAACTGTAGGACCTGTATTGAAGATGAGTGAAACCCCGCTTGTAGCTAAACTACCTGCACCTGCCTTAGGTGAACATACTGATCAGATTTTAGAATTATTAGGCTATACAGTTGAAGATATAGAGGAACTACGTTCTAATGAAGTAATTGTTTGATAAATATTGTTCATTATTTTGTATTTGAAAGCCTTGATCATGATTTGTTATCAAGATATAATTTTATAATCAGATATCTTGTTAAAGAATTTAATAAGATTCTATTTAAATATTAAAAGGAGTTTTTAATGACCTATATTGTCACTTCACCTTGTGTTGATATTTTAGACAAAGCTTGTATTGATGTTTGCCCAGTAGATTGCATTTATGTTGATGAAGGGGTGGATAGAATGGTATTTATAGCTCCAGATGAGTGTATAGATTGTGCTGCATGTGAACCTGTATGCCCTGTTACTGCTATATTTGCTGAAGATGACGTACCTGAAGAGGAAAATTCATATGTAGCTGTGAATTATGATTATTTTGAAAAAAGTAAAGATGATGCCAGGTTGAAAATCGATGAACTAGCTGGCCCTAAGTCTGATTAATATTTATATAAAATACATGGAATTTATTATCTGTCTATTATTAATACAGGGAATAATGGTGCTATGAATTTGTCAAATTTAGTTTCTAAAAAAAACTTAAATACTCAATATGGTAGTTATATTTTTTATTCAATCAATTCTTTAGAAGATGTTGGATTGATTAATATTAGTGAAACCCCTTACTGTATACGAGTATTATTAGAAAATGTTCTACGTAATTCAGATGGAGGGCCTGCTTCAAGTGATCATATTAAATTGGTAGCATCCTGGAGACCAAACAATAAGCCTACAAGTGAATTTCCATATATGCCGGGTAGGGTACTTTTACAAGATTTTACAGGAGTACCTGTAGCAGTAGATATAGCTGCTATGAGAGATGCAGTTGCTCTATTGGGAGGTGATGCTTCGATTATCAACCCTATTGTTCGATCAGATATGGTGATTGATCATTCTGTTCAAGTGGATCATTTTGCTGTTCCTAATGCTCTTAAATTAAATATTGAAAAAGAGTTTGAGAGAAATACAGAAAGATATCAATTACTCAAATGGGCACAAAATGCTTTTGATAATTTTAAAATTATTCCGCCAGGTACAGGTATAGTTCACCAAGTGAATTTAGAATACCTTGCAGAAGTAATTCTTATTAATAATTTAGAGGAGACTACTTATGCATATCTTGACACTTGCATAGGTACAGATTCTCATACAACTATGATAAATGGATTGGGTGTGTTGGGATGGGGAGTAGGCGGAATAGAGGCGGAAGCAGTAATGTTAGGTCAACCTTATTATATGGTGGTACCAGAAGTTGTAGGAGTGAAATTAACTGGTGAGTTACCAGAAGGATCCACTGCAACAGATTTAGTATTATCATTGGTTGAAATGTTAAGATCAGTTGGAGTTGTGGAAAAATTCGTAGAATTTTATGGGCCAGGTTTGAAAAATCTACCACTTGCTGACCGTGCAACTATAGCTAACATGGCTCCTGAATATGGAGCTACTTGTGGTTTTTTCCCAATAGATGATCAAACTATAAAATATCTTAAAGGGACTGGCAGGGATGGCTCTAGAGTCGAGTTGGTAGAAAAATATTCTAAAGCCAATAATTTTTACTATGACGAACAAAATGAGCCAAAATACACAACAGTTTTAAATTTTGACATTTCTAAAGTTATTCCTTCTGTGGCTGGCCCAAAAAGACCACAGGATAAGGTTGCTTTAAATACAGTTCCAGAAAATTTTATCAACTCTTTTGAAAACTTGTCGAATAATGAACATAAAATCATTATTAAAAATGAAGAAGTTTCAATTAGTGACTCTGCTATAGTTATTGCAGCTATTACTAGTTGCACGAATACTTCTAATCCTTATGTAATGGTAGGGGCAGGTTTACTTGCGAGAAATGCTAGAAATAAAGGCTTAAAAAGAAAACCTTGGGTTAAGTCAAGTTTGGCCCCGGGTTCTACTGTAGTTACTAGATATCTAGAAGCAGCAGGTTTAGATAAAGATCTCGATTATCTTGGTTTTAATAATGTTGGATATGGATGTACTACATGTATAGGTAATTCAGGGCCTCTTCCTAAAGAAGTAGCTGATTGTGTTTCAGACCATGATTTAACTGTTGCTGCAGTATTAAGTGGCAATAGGAATTTTGAAGGGAGAGTTCATCCTCAAGTTAAAGCAAATTATTTGGCTTCTCCTATGTTAGTTGTAGCTTATTCTTTAGTAGGCAGGATAGATGTTAATCTAGCAAATGAACCAATAGGTAAAAATGATTTAGGAGAAGATGTTTTTTTAAATGATATTTGGCCGTCTCAAGATGATATAGTTGATGCGATTTCTGTTTGTTTAACTCCTGAAATGTTTAAGGAACAATATGAAACAGTAGTAGATGGGCCTAAAGAATGGCAGGATTTGACTACTTCTACATCTTTGAATTTCTCCTGGGATGAAGGTTCTACGTATATACAAAAACCTCCTTATTTTGAAGATTTTTCAAAAGAAATCCCATTTAGATCTGAAATAATAAATTGTAGAGTATTAGTATATTTAGAAGACTCTGTTACTACAGACCATATTTCTCCTGCAGGCTCGATACCTCCTAGTGCACCGGCTGGACAATTTTTGCTGGGTAGTGATGTCCCTCAATGGGAATATAATTCTTTTGGATCTAGAAGAGGTAATCATAATGTAATGATTCGTGGGACATTTGGTAATATTCGTTTGAGAAACAAACTTGTTCCAGAAATGGAAGGTGATTGGACCATGCATTTCCCTTCAAATCAAGTTATGCGTATATATGATGCTTCTGAAAAATATAAAGAACAAAAAATTCCATTGATTATTATTGCAGGAAAAGAATATGGCACTGGTAGCTCAAGAGATTGGGCAGCAAAAGGCCCTATGTTATTGGGGGTTAGAGTAGTTATTGCACAAAGCTTCGAGAGGATTCATAGATCAAATTTAATTGGTATGGGTGTCCTTCCTTTAGTTTTTGAAGAAGGTGAATCTGCTAAATCTTTAGGAATAGACGGTACAGAAATTTTCGACATTCCTGATGTTTCATCTAGTGTCAAACCATCATCTACAATAGAAGTCATTGCTACCTCTACTGTAGGTAAAATTACTAAATTTAATGTTTTGGCCCGAATAGATACTGAGATTGAAAATGAATATTATAAACATGGGGGATTATTACCTTATGTTTTGAGAAAAATGATGATTGAAAATGGTATTTGAAAAACCAATTGGATTGAATAAAAGAATAGATTTATTGAAATTTGTAATAAATCTATGAGTAGTTTGTTTCAATTAATACTTGATTAGAATAGTCTGAAAGTTTGTGTTTTAGATTTTTAAATGATGGTGTTTTAATATCAGGATCTTTTTCGATAATTTTAATTGCTTCGTTTCTAGCAATTGACAATATATCATAATCTGTGATGTTAGCTATTTTTAGATTTGGAAGCCCACTTTGTTTTGTTCCTATATGGTCTCCTGGACCTCTTATTTTTAAATCTTCCTCAGCTAATTCAAATCCATCTGATATCCTTTCTAATAACTTTAGTCTCTCTCTTGATTCGGGGCTTTTAGAGTCAGATAATAATATACAGTAACTTTCATATTTACCTCTTCCTACGCGTCCTCGAAATTGATGAAGTTGTGATAATCCAAATCTTTCTGCACCATCAATGAGTATTATTGACGCATTTGGAATATCAATGCCTACTTCAATAACAGCTGTTGAAACAAGTATATTAGTTTTACCAGTTTTAAAATCTAACATGATATTACTTTTTTCGCTTGAAGACATTCTTCCATGTAACAATCCTAATTTTAAGGCAGGGAAAATATCACGGGATAATTTTTGGTATTCTTGTACGGCTGCTTTTGATTGAATAGTTTCTGATTCTTCAATTAAAGGACAAATTATAAATGCTTGTCTGCCTTTGAGTACTTCTTTTTCAAGAAATTTATATGCAGATAATCTACCTTGAGGTTCTAAAAATCTTGTTCGTATAGGTTGCCTGCCTGGAGGTATTTCATTAATTATTGATATATCAAGATCTCCAAAAATTGTTAATGCTAATGACCTAGGAATAGGTGTTGCCGACATTGCAAGTAAGTGAGGTTTATTACCTTTATTGCTTAATAATCCTCGTTGATTAACTCCAAATCTATGCTGTTCATCTATTATAGCTAAAGCTAGACGAGGGATTTCAACTGAATCTTGAATTATTGCATGAGTTCCAATTAATATATCTATTTCATTGTTTTGTAGTTTTATATTAATTGAATCTTTTTCTTTTTTAGTCAAACTACCAATAAGTAAGCCTATATTAATAACTTTATTTAAATATGGTAATTTTACTGCTCTAATATTTTTATACTTTGATGGTTGAGCAATATCATCAGTTATATTAGAGATAGAAATGAAGTGCTGTTCAGCAAGTACTTCAGTCGGTACCATTAGAGCACCACAGTACCCTTGAAAAACAGAAACTAATAACGCAGCTAGTGCAATTACGGTTTTCCCACTACCAACATCTCCTTGCAAAAGTCTACGCATAGGCCTGTTTTCTGATATGTCTTGTAATATTTCATCCAAAACATTATTTTGTGCGTTTGTTAATTTAAAAGGTAGTGAATCCAAGAATTGATTTATAGGAGTATCTTTACTATTAAGTGGTATTCCTGATCCCACTTGTCTCCATAATTCTTTTTGTTGTATAACTAGTAATTGTATTAAAAATAATTCATCAAATGCCAATCTTTTTCTTGCAATATACCAATCTTGGCTTGTTTCCGGGTAATGTATTTGTAAAATCGCCTCTTTTAAATTGATTAGATTTACTTCATATAATATAGTTTCAGGTATGAATTCAATTAATTGCTCTATAGCAATATCAATTGATTGTTTAATAGTTTTTCTTATGGTGCGTTGAGTTAATCCAGAAGTTGAACGGTATATTGGAACTAATCTACCTGTATGTATAAAATCTTTTTGCCCATCTAAAATTTCATACTCGGGTGATTCAAATACAAGTCTGTTTCTGAATACATTTACCTTGCCGCTAATAATGATTTTAGTATTTAATTTAATGGTTTTACTTAGCCACGGTTGATTGAACCATATAGCTCTAATCTTCCCGGTTTCATCAGATATTACAATTTCAGTTGACTTTTTCTTTGGCCAAATATTTGGTTGATTTATTTTAGTTACTTCACCTACTATAGTTTGTTCATTACCAAATTGAAGACTAGATATTTTCCTTATGTCAGTAAAATCATAGTGTCGAGTGGGGAAGAAATATATTAAATCAATGATTTTTTCGATTCCAAGTTTGTGTAGTTTTGATTGAGTTCGTTTAGTTAATTGAGGTAATTGATTTATATTTGAATAGATATTTATATTATGAAGATTTTGTTTGGCCTGAGTTGTATCAGGATGTATTAATTTATATTTATTATTAGGTTTGATTATTTGTAATTCAGTAGTGATTTTAACAATTTGTTTTAATGTATAGTTGATCCATTTAGTACGTTCATCTTGATTAAGATATTCATAATGTATTTTTGGTTTTTCAAAACAATCTAAATCTTTACCCATAAATTCTAGTAATTTATCTATTCCTCCTATAACAGTTTTATTGTTATAAAGGTTTTCTTTTTCTTTTTCAAGAATTTTATATAAACGTTTTGTTTTTTCTATCAAAATTGAATCGGAGGTTTTCATTCATAACTACTCTGAAATCAATGCTATTGCTAATGCTTGTGGACCTGCATAAGTTCCTATTACTGGACCAAGTCTTGCAATAATTGGAGTAATATCTTTTGAAGATAGTTTGTCAGCTAGATTTTGTGCTTCTTCTGGAGTAGTGCTATACATTACAGATATATATTGTAATGGTGCTCTATTTTTTGCAGATTCTTCTAAATATGTTATTCCTTTATTACGAGAACGTTCTCTACCGATTTGTACTATTATTCCGTCTTGTGATTTAAGTATAGGGCGTACTTTTAATAAATTCCCAATAAGCTCTTTTGCCTTACTTATTCGTCCACCTTTCTGGAGAAACTCAAGAGTTTCTACTAGCGCAAAAGTTTCAGTTTTATTAATTATTTCTGTAATTTTCCTAGTAGCATCTGTTAATGATATATCTTTGTCTTTTATTAATTTCGCAGCATATATGGATATTAAGCCTACACCCATTGAAACAGAACTAGTATCTATAATACTTATAGAATTAGTATTGTCTAGCTGAGATTTTGCCTGAGATGCTGAATTAAATGTGCCACTTAATTTTGAAGATACGTGAATTGATATAATTTGATCAGAATTATCTAGTATAGGTTTATATATATTAATGAAATCTCCAATAGAAGGCTGAGATGTTTTTGGAAGTTCTTTACTGCTTTCTAATCTAGGATAAAATTCATCTGGAAGAATATCAATTCCATCTTTATAAACTTGATTTCCAAAATGTACATTTAAAGGTACAACTGTAATTCCCCATTCATCAGCGATTTCTTTTGGTAAATCTGATGTACTATCGGTAATTATTTTTATCATTTTCTCTCCTTATTCTATAGATATTATTAACATAGGAGAAATGAATTCTCCTTCAATTATTTCTAACTCTGCCTTTGGAAATATATTTTCCATGTGATTTGAAATTTTCCCAGTTAATTCATTACTTATTTCTTTATTTTTGTAAAATGTTATTAGATCTTTGTCCGACAAATCAATAAATTTAAATAATTCATTTAACATTTCTAATACATTTTTATTTTTTGAAATTAATTTCTTATTATATAATGAATAATATTCTTTAGCGTTTAATTTGATATTCTGATAATTGGTATTTTTTGTAACGTAATAAATTTCTATACTAGTTATCGAATTATAAGATGATCTCATATTATCTACGTTCTGATCAATCATTAATTCAGGATTGTAATTAAGTATAGCTGCTATACCATCTGCTATATTATTTGTATTTAAGATATGTATTGATTTGTTGGATAACATTTTAGAATCAGATGAAATATTAAACCCATTGATTAATAATATTGCATTTTTAAATCTTAATTTTAATATTTCAGATTCTATTATTTTTTCAGTATAACTGGTATCTGCTATATCAAAATTTATCGCTCCAAATTCTGTAAAAATCTCCCCTATTTTTTTTCCAGCAGATATTGAAAACACTATAGTTTCAGGTATATTGCTTTGTTTTAGAATAAATTCATCATGTTGAGCATCCATATTTTCTATAGAAACTTGTGTTATTTGACCGAATTTACCAGCTATTTTTATAAGATTATCAGGTGTTGTTGAATGCACATGTATTTTGATTTTTGAATCATTGCCGACTGCAACAACAGAAGATCCTTCATTTTTAATTTCATTTTTCACTTCATCTATATTTAGTTTTTTAGCTAATATAAAAAACTGAATACAGTTTCCATATTTTTCATCATTGTTATCCTGTTCTGATTTAGATATGTTTTTTGGAGATGTATTTAAATTGTTAGGAAAATCAATGTTTGATGACTTTAGATCTCCGCCTTCTAAATATATTCTTATACCTTCAAATATTATATATAATCCTAAAGCACCTGAGTCTATAACACCTGAGTCTTTTAAAATTTTTAGAGAATCTGGTGTTTTGAGTACTGCATTTTTTACTTTATTACAAATATACGTAATTATCTTATGAGATTGCTCACCATTCTCATAAGATTCTCTAGCTGATTTTGCTGCTGTATTTATAATTGTTAGCATTGTTCCTTCAGTTGGTATTCCTACTGATTTATAACAATAGTCAACTGAATATTCTAAAGACTGTACAAATTCTTCATAACCAAAATTATCTTTTAATTTAAGTGCAGATTCGAAACCTTTAAAAAATTGAGATAATATTACTCCACTGTTACCTTTAGCACCCATTAACGCAGCTTCAGACATTACTTTAGATATATGAGATGCAGATGAGTTCTGGTCTTTTTCTATTGATTTAATAACTTCTTTGATAGTTAGAAACATATTTGTACCTGTATCTCCATCTGGTACAGGAAATACATTTAAAGAATTTAAAATACTAACATGTTTTTCCAAGTAATACTTACTATATGAAAACATATTTATGAGGCTTTTACCATTAAAACATATTAAATTTTTCGATGTTTTTAAATTTTCCATTAATTGCCTATTTGATTTTATTTAGTTATTATATACAGATATGATTTTTATTTATATGGATTCTACTTAATACATAAGTAACAGTCAAAGGAGAATTATGGCTAGGTGTGAAATTTGTCTTCGGTCTGGAATGTATGGAAATAATGTTAGTCATTCAAAAAAGCGTACTCGTACACGTGCATTAGTTAATGTTCAAAGATCTAAGATATATGAAAAAGATGTTTTACGGCAAGTCAATATATGTACTAAGTGTCTGCGAACTCAAAGCAAATCATCTAGTAAAGCTTAAATTAAGTAATATTTAGAATTTTTGCTTAAGTGAATTACTGACTTTAAGTCTAGATTATTTATACTTTGCTCATAATAATTTACTTTGGAGGTTTATTTGGCCACGTATAATAAAAATGAATCAAAGGAATGGGCTAGGCATAATATTAAAGGCCAATGGTCTACATTAATCACACCTTTTACTGAAGATGATCTTATTGATGAAGGTGGATTAAGAAAAAATATTAGAAGAATTCGTTCTTTAGGAACTAGTGGAGTCGGATCTACTTGGGGTATGGGTGAGTTTTGGAGTTTAACTTTCTCTGAAAAAATCCAAATATACGATATTCTTGCAGATGAGACTAAAGGCCAATGGATGATTGGAGCACATGTTACACATACATCTGTTAAAGAAATGCTTAATTTAACAAATCATGTAGAATCTTTAGGATTTGATTTATTAATGGTTGCTGCTCCATATATGGTAACTAAAACCGAAGAGCAAGTTATAGAATTTGTAAAAATATTAGCTGATAATACTTCTCTGGCCATTATGTTTTACAATTCTCCACAATTTGGAATTGTTATGTCACCAGAAGGTTTGAAGAAAATCTGTGAAATAACAAATGTGGTTGGAGTTAAAGAAGCTAGTTTTAATCAACAATTATCGATAGATACTCATATTTTATTAGGAGAAAAAGTATTAATTAGTACACCAGATGAGTGGATATTTACTAAAGGTAAAGAATTAGGTTTTCAACAACAGGTTATGTTTGCAAATACATCTGATTGGAGATTTGATTTGCCAGGTGAAAATCATTATGTTCAATTTATCGATAAAGCTGTAGCAGGGAATATAGATCAAGAATTTTATGACTTAAAAATACGTCCAATAAAATCTATATCAGATAAATGGTGGCCTCGAATAGTGAGTAGTATGAATGGTGTATTGCCCGTTTCTTTATGTAAATATTGGGGAGAATTAATGGGTATGGCTGGGGGACACGTTAGAAATCCATTATTAAATATGAGTGATTCAGATAAATTAGAACTTAAATCAGATTTAAAAGGATTTCTTCCTTCAGTTTCTGTTCTTTTAAATTTTAAAAAAAATTAAAAGGTGGTAGAAAATTATGATATTAATGGTAAGTGTCCAAAACTTGAAAGAAGCTTATGAAGCTATGAAAGGTGGAGCAGATATAGTAGATGTGAAAAATTTACAAGAAGCTTTAGTTGGTTCGGCTAAACCTAATATATTTAAAGATGTAAGAGCTGCAGTCCCAAATGAAATACATGCTTCATTAACTTTAGGTGTGGTTCCAAACCAGGAAGGTACGGTTGCTATGGCTGTTTGGGCTGCTGGGCAAATGAATGCTACTTCAGTAAAAGTTGGATTCATGCAAGCTGATTACGATAAATCTGTTGAAATACTACAAGCTTCAAAAGAAGCACTAGAAGGTACTGAAACAAAATTAATCGGTTCTCTTTTTGCTGACAATATCTTATATGATGGAGGTTTAGATCCTCACTTGATGCCTAAATTAGCAAGAGATGGCCAATGTGATGGTTGGCTTATAGATACTTTGACAAAAGATGGAAGAAATCTCTTTGATTTTTTGTCAGAAACTGAACTGAAAGAGATTGTTATGGAAGGAAAATCTGATGGAATGAGTACAGCTTTATCAGGACATCTTAAAATGTCAGATTTGAATGAGTTAGCTAGAATTAATCCAGATATTGTAGGAGTAAGAGGAGCTGTTTGTTCTAAAGGAGATAGGGACAATGGGGTATATTCGGAATCAGTAGCTGAATTTAAACGCCAAGTTGGTTTACGCAAATCTGGTAATATTGAAGTATTAGGAGATATGTCTTTACTAAACAAAATTACTGAAGATGAATCAAATGGATGGAAAATAATTGATGGTACAGGAAAAACTTGCGCTGGTATAATAGCTGCATTATCTGAGGAGATAAATAATAATTCTAATTCGTTTATTGAAGTCATAATTCCAGATGTATTGAATATATATGATATTTTAATGTGGGTTGAGAAAGAGAAACATAATATTCTAACTCAAAGAAGAGATGAAAAAGGCTTTGTTAGAATGATGATATCTCCATGATTTAATATGATTTCTTGAGAAGCAAATTTATAAATGTTAAAATCTTAGTAATTGTTGAGGTGAAAATTGAATGAATTTGCTCAAATATTAGGTATTATACGAGATTTTACTCTAATTTCAGTATCAATAATATTTTTGATTATTGGTGTCATACTTTTTAAACGTTTTTTGAAATTATTTCAATCATTTGATAATATTTCTGAACAAGTTGATGGTATTACATCTAAATTTTCACAAAAATTTATCAATCCTGTATCTGATGGATCTAAATTAGGTTTTGGAAGGCTTATTGCATTTTTTTTGGGGTTTAAAAATCAAGATAAAGAAGATACAAAAGATAGCTCACAGGAATAATATGTCTAAAAATCATAATAGGGGGGTCTTTTATGTTAGGATTTATGTTTGGAGGTTTAGTTGGCACTGTTCTGGGGATATTAATTGCTCCAAAACCTGGTTCTGAAACACGTGTTGAATTGGCTGAACAGAGTGAGGTGTGGAAATCTAGAGCAGAAGAATTTGCCGCTATTTTGAAAGAAGGTTTAACACCAGTTGTAGAGGAATTTAAAGATGTTATCTATCCAGTAGTCGAAAATTTAAATTCTCAACTACAAAAACAAAAAAAATATGATCAAAATTTATCCAAGGATCAAGTTGATTTATTTTCGGAAATTGATGATATTGATATAGGGCTTGAACAAGACCAAACTAAGACGGTTTAATTTTTCGGCATATTAAATATAGGATATGACCCTAAGATTTTGAACATTGATACTAATGCTTTAACTTGATTTAAGCACTTGTTTACTTTTTTATCGTTTCTATGGCCTTCTAGATCTATTATGAATATATAATTACCAAGATTAGTTTTGCTTGGTCTTGACTCTATTTTGGTTAGATTAATATTGTTTTGAGCAAATTTTTCTAATACATTATAAAGTATTCCTGCTGAGTCATGTGAGAAATCAAAACAAATCGATGTTTTATCTTTTCCAGTAGGTATATTATCTTTATTTGCTAGAACTACAAATCGAGTATGATTATTTGGATTGTCACTGATTTTTTTTGATTTTATTTCGACTTCATATATTGAAGAACATTTTTGATTAGCTATAGCAGCTGAAATAAAATTGGATCTTTTCATTTCTTCAACTGCATTTGACGTACTTAATGATGCGATTAAGTGCGCATTTGGTAGTTTTGACGTTAAATAATTGCTGCATTGCGATAGAGCTTGGGGATGTGAATATACATATTCTATATCTTCCAATTGAGTGTTGCTTTTTGTTAAAAGACAATGTTCTATTGCTATAATTATCTCGATTTTGATTTTTAATTTAGATTCTTGAATTAGTAAGTCAATAGTAGAAGTTACAGATCCTTCAATACTATTTTCAATTGGTAATATACCTTCAGTGGCTAAGCCCGTTTTAACTTTTTCTATAACTTTAGGAATTGAATTACAGCTTAAAAGCTCTGAGTTTTTATTATAATGTAGAGCAGCTTCTTGTGTGAAAGACCCTATTGGGCCTAAGAATGCTAATTTATTCATTATTGCTCACGTTTATATTAATTCCGAGTGATTTTATTTTTGTAATTAACTCTTTTGTAATAATTTGGTTGATATTTATACTGTAGTTTATATTTAATGTCTCGAATAATGAAGTTATTTCTTTTGAATGAGTAATACAAATTGTAAATTTTGCCTTAAAATTTTCTTTAGCTAATTGACATGCTAGCATATTTTCATGGTCTTTTTTTGTAGTAGCAATAAATATATCTGCTCTAGTAATTCCTGCTTTTATTAGTGTGTCTGGTAATGTTCCATCACCTAAAATACTAATACTACCTAATTTACTATCAATATAATTACATTTAGATTCGTTTGAATCAATTACGCCTACTTCATGACGGTTATTAATCAGTATTTCGGCTATAGAATATCCTATATTTCCTGCACCTAATATAATGACGTACATTTAATTTCTCTCAAATAAATCTAAAACTTGATGTTTAAATAATTGAGCTTGACTGATAGTGATAAAACCAAAACTTGAATAAAGTTCACTTGTTGTTTTTTCGTTAATCCTGCAGATTATTTTCGTCATGTTAAATTCATTTTTGAAGATCTGTGCTATCAAAGCGTTTATAGAATCTTTACCAGATAATATAATAGATGTTTTAGATTCAGGATCTATTACTTTTTTTAGATCTGATATTTTACAGGCATCAGCTATAATCGGATTTAAATAGCCTTCTGAAACTAAATTTTCTGGAAGTTTGATGAAGTTATTGTAATTATTATCAATTATGTCTATTTGATAACCACTATTAGCATAGTGAATAGCAATTGAAGATCCAGTATATCCGCATCCTATAATTGATATTTTAGACATCATATTGATTTGTGACATTTAATGAATAATTCCTTTGGGTTGTATTTTTTATATTTAATTTGGTTTGATTAATATTACTTGGCTTTTTGAATTGTTTAATAAATATTGTGCTGTTTTATTTATAGGATAGTATTCTCTGACTTCATTTGCTTGCAATTCGATTAGAATTGAATTGACATTTTTTTCAAATGATTCTTGAATTATAGCTGCCCCAATATCTCTAGATTGTACCAAATGCCCTTCAATATTAAACTTTGATTTTGTCGCAAGATTTTCAAGATTTTTTAATGTATTTTCTCCTTTAGCAGTAAGAGGCGGTATTTCTGAATCTATTGGTACGCTACGGTCCATTTCAATGACATATAATAAATGAATAATATCTTCATTAGGGTTTAAAATATTAAAAGCTAACTTTAAAAGTTCGTTGTCAAATTCGTTACCTTGAACGTAAATTAGTAAAGAAGAAATATTATCACCTTAAAATTATTTAATTTTGGATTAAGTATTTGATTTAATCAGATACTTCAATTCGGTCAATTAGCTCATCTTTTCCTGCAAAAATCAACCAGTCTCCATTTTGTAACCGCTCATTAATATCTGGATTTAGAGTTATATCTGTATCGCCTCTTCTGATAGCTATAACTGCTAGACCATACTTATCTCTTGGGTTTGAAAACCCTAACTCTTTTAGACTTTTATCTATAAAGTTATCAGGTATTTTCATTTTACTAATACCATAACTTGGAGTGACTTCTAAATATTCTTGTACATTAGGATTGAATAAATTATGCCCTAATCTAACACCCATCTCATTTTCTGCATGAATTATTTTATCAACCCCAATTCTCTCTAAAGTATTACCATGTAATTCATTAGATGCTCGGGCTACTATATATGGGACACCCATTGTTTTTAATAGAACTGAAGTCATAATACTAGGTACAATATTTGAGCCAATTGCAACTATAGCTGCATCATAATCTTGGACACCTAAATCTTTTAGAACAGCTTCATTTGTTGCATCAGCAGTAAGTGCGTGTGTAGATTGGTTCATGATTGCAGAAACTCTAGATCCTTCGTTATCAATTGCGAGCACATCATTTCCAGTATTATAAAGTGATCTAACCACACTAGATCCGAACCTACCAAGTCCAATTACTAACACTTGTTTTTTCATTTTAGCACCTCTAAGTTACGCTTGTAATTATCCAATTGTTATGTTTTCATTAGGGTATCGAAACTTTTCATATTCATTTTGAATGGTTATAAGAAAAGCAATTGCTAATGGTCCAATACGTCCTAAAAACATTGCTACTATCATAATTATATCCCCATACGAGGACATATTTCCACTTATTCCAGTTGATAGCCCCACATTTGCAAATGCTGAATGTATTTCAAAAAAAATATTAATAAATGAAAAACTTGGTTCAATTATTAATAACGTGATCATTAATATAAATAGAATTGACAAGATTGGTATACAAATTACTATTGCTCTTTTAATTAATTCAAGAGGAATTTCTCGTTTAAAGGACGTGATTCTATTTTGCCCTTTTAATGTGCAAATCACTGCAATAAGTATTATTGCTACAGTATTAATTTTCAATCCACTTGCAGTTGAGCCTGAGGCCCCTCCAATTAACATCATTCCACTGAAGAATAATTTAGTAGCGGGATTTGTCTCTTTAAATTCTATAGTTGAAAAACCTGCAGTTCTGCCAGTGATAGATTGGAAAAATGAATGATGTATTTTACTAATTAAGTTCATTTCTCCAATAGTTTTATTATTATTATATTCTGAAGTAAAGAAAAACATAGCACTAATTAATATAATAATAATCGTAGATGTGATTACTATTTTTGATGTGAGTTGAAGAGAGTGGAATCGTTTGGATTTTATTGTATCTACGATTACCCAGAATCCAATAGAACCTAATATACTTAAGCTATTAATTACCCATGTGAAATAATAATTATTTATTAAATGTGAATTTATATCATTGTCTGAAAACAATATGAATCCAGCATTATTAAAGCCTGATACTGAATGAAATATTGCTAGCCAAGAGGATTCTTGAAGAGAATAATCTAGAGAATATCCTACTAATAGAAATAAAAATCCAATAAATTGAATGAATACAGCTAATATAACTATTCTAATAGTAATTTGGACTAGTCCTCCTATTTGCAATGAGTTATCTGATGAAATACTTTCTCTAATTACTAGTTTTTGGGAAAGAGTTACTTTTTGCCCTACAAGCACTAATAAAAACGTTGCTAAACTCATAAATCCTAAACCACCAGTAAATACCATGATTAGGATTACTATTTGCCCAATAAAAGACCAATATTGTCCAGTGTCATGTAATATTAAACCAGTTACAGTAACAGCTGAAGTTGCAGTGTATAATGCATCAATAAAAGGAGTGAATTCTGAATTTGAATTTGAAATTGGTAACATTAATAATAAAGTACCTGAAATAATTAATGTTGAAAATACGTATATAATTAAAAGTGGAGATGCAAATACTTTTGAATTTACTTTACGTGAAGATAATTTTAGGCTAATAGGCCTAATTTGTTCTTCTCTAGGGTGACGTATTACCTTATCACCAGGTTTAGGTTTCCATTCAGTACTCATTTTCCTTCTCAGCTATGTGGATTTACAATAGGTGTAAAACTTTATGTATATATGTATATATGTATTATTTATATATAATATAGCAAAATAGTAATTATTGAACTCTATTAAAAGGTGTGTATTTGAAGAAATTCAATATGAATAGTTATTTTTTTGATGAGAAATTCTTATCAAACCCCCTTAGGTATATTTTTCAAATAGGTATTTGCATACCTGTTTTTATTTTATTATTGTTATTAGGTGATGTAGTTTTGAGAGCTCCTATTGTGATAGCTGTAGCGGCCTCAGCTTTTACAATATTTGTAATGCCGAAATCTACTGCTTCGACCGCTCGGAGAGTAATTGGAGGGCACGTTGTAGCAATAATTATAGGAGGTTTATCTATATTATTGCTTACATTTACTGGATTAAATGGATTATATCAAGAAGCTACCTTGTTTAGAGATGTATTTATAAGTATTTCAGTAGTAATATCAATTTTTATAATGGTAATTACAGATACAGAACATCCTCCAGCAGCAGGAACTATTTTAGGGATATGTTTACAAAATCAGTGGAGCTGGTTTTCAGTTCTATTCATTATATTAAGTATGTTTATTATGTTTTTGGTGAAATATATTTTATCTTCAAAACTAATTAATTTAGTATGATTATGATATGGAGTTACAATGAAAATACTAGTTACAGGTGGAGCAGGATTCATTGCTTCACATTTAGTTGATACATTAATTGATTATGGGCATAAGGTATGTGTTGTTGACAATTTATCAACAGGAGATATTCTTAATGTAAATAAATTAGCTAAATTTTATAAATTAGATATTCTAGATTCAATAAAATTTAGAGAAATATTTGAATTTGAAAAACCTGACTTAGTAAGCCATCATGCTGCTCAGACTAGTGTTCGTTTATCAGAAGAAAACCCATCAAATGATGTGTCTATTAACGTTCTAGGGACATTGAATGTGTTGAATTTATGTTTAGATTATAATGTAAAAAAAATAATTTTCCCTTCTACTTGTGCAGTATATTCTGAGCCTATTTATTTTCCTATGGATGAAAAACATCCTATAGATCCTAAGTCTATATATGGTTTAAGTAAGTATACCGCGGAAAATTATATTAGATTATTTTCAAAATCGAGTGAATTGAAATATACAATTTTTCGTTATGGCAATGTGTTCGGTCCTCGTCAAAATCCGCTTGGTGAAGCGGGTGTAGTATCTATATTTGTAGGACAAATGTTAAATGGAGTTCAACCTGTAATTTTTGGAGATGGTAGTAAAACGAGAGATTATATATTTATCAAAGATATAATAAATGCAAATATAAGTGTGGTAGATGAAACTGGGGATAATCAAATATTTAATTTAGGTTCAGGTAAGGAAACATCAGATCTTGAAATATTTGCTAGTGTACGTAATAGTGTGGAAGTTGATGTCGATCCAAATTTTGCTGATCTCAGAAAAGGAGAGGCTAAAAGAGTACTTCTAAGTATAAAAAAAGCAAATGAAATATTAAACTGGGAACCTAAGGTATTATTAGATAAAGGCATATTAGAAGTAGTAAAAAATTATAAAAAATAAAGTTTTTGAAAGAAAAATAATTCATGCAAGAAGATATATTAGATATTGTTAAAAATTTGCATATGTCTAATATTGAATTAGTTTTTGCTGGTGCTGGTGCAGGGATTAAAGCTATTGATAGTATATTATCTGTACCTGGAGCTTCAAATACAGTATTAGAAATAATTATTCCTTATTCTAATAGTTCTTTAGATAGTTTTTTAGGATTGAAACCTGAAAAGTATGTTAGCTCAAGAACTGCAGAATTAATGGCTGAAAAAGCATATTATCGTGCATTAGAATTAAAAATTACATCTAGTAAAACTATGTTAGGCGTTAGTGTAACTGCGACATTACCAACTTACTATAATAAGAAAGGGGAAATAAAGGCTTACATGGCTATATGGCATTCAATGGGATTGATAAAGTATGAAATTAATTTTCCAGACCAATCTTTAAGTAGAAATTATTATGAATGTTTAATTAGTAATTATGTTATTAAATCTATTAACAATTTTCATAATAATAGTGAGGAAGATTTAGAGTTGAAAGATATTATAGTAAATATAAAAAAGTATAAGAATTCTTTCCAAGCATTAAGTAATAATCATATTAAAAGTATATTAATTGATGCAAATAGTAAAACTATGAATGATTATTTAAATCCTAAGGCTATATTATCTGGTTCATTTAATCCTTTACATAAAGGACATATTGAACTTTATAAATTGTCAAAAAAACTATACGGGCAAGATGTTTTTTTTGAAATGTCTATTTCTAATGTAGATAAACTTAATTTATTAGAAGAAGAAGTTAATTTAAGAGTAGCTCAATTTGAAAATCGTTTTCCCATTATAATAACTAATTCGAGCAAATTTAATTTAAAGTCTAAATTATTCCAAGGTAGTGATTTCATCATTGGAATTGATACTGCTATTAGATTATTTGATAAGAAGTATTATCAAAATGATCAAAAATTAATGTATAAATCAATTATGGAAATTTATAATAATGGGTGTAAATTCCTAGTTGCAGGCAGGAAATATAACGGTCATTTTGTAAATTTGAATGATATAAATATTGATAAATGTTTTAAAGAAATATTTTTACCAATAAATGAATCAGAATTTCGTGAAGATATCTCTTCTTCTGAAATCAGAGATGATAAATTAATATAAAATATATATAACTATTATTAAGTAAGGTGATTAATATGAGATTTGATGACATAAGGCAATTTATTGACTTCCTGGATCATAAAGGTGATTTACGTAGGATTTCAGAAAAAGTATCACCTGAATTCGAAATAACTGAAATTGTAGATAGAGTAGTAAAAAAACAAGGACCAGCACTATTATTTGAAAATGTAGAAGGTTATGATGTGCCAATACTCATCAATGTTTTTGGATCTCATCAGAGAATGGCATGGGCTTTAGGTGTTAATAATATAAATGAAATTACTAATAGAGTGCGTAGTTTATTAAATCTTGTTGAAGGACCACCTGATGGTTTGATAAATAAGATAAACCTTCTCAAAAATTTGTTTGGAATAGCAAGAACTAAGCCAAATATTATAAATAAAGCACCTTGCCAAGAAGTAGTTTATTTGGATTCCAATGCTGATTTCAATATTTTACCAGCTTTAAAATGTTGGCCATTAGATGCTGGGAAATATATTACTTTACCTTTGGTTATTACTAAAGATGTTATAACTGGACGTAGAAATGTTGGTACGTATAGAATGCAAATATTTGATTCCTTAACTGCAGGAATGCATTGGCAAACTCATAAAGTAGGTTCTCATCATTATCGCCAGGCTGAAGAAAATAAATTAAATAAAATTGAAGTAGCAGTATCAATAGGAGCAGATCCAACAACGGTGTGGACAGGATCTTTACCAATTCCTCCAAACATGGATGAAATAGTTGTTTCAGGAATACTTCGTGAAAAATCTGTTGATATGGTTAAATGTAAAACCATTGATTTAGAAGTACCTGCCTGTTCTGAATATGTACTGGAAGGATATATTATTCCAGGAGAACTTCGAAAAGAAGGGCCATTTGGAGATCATACTGGTTATTATTCTCCTGAAGATGAATATCCAGTATTTCATTTAACTGCAATTACTCATAGGAAAAATCCGATTTACTTAACAACTATTGTTGGAAGACCGCCTTCAGAAGATTATTATATGGGATCTGCATCAACAAAAATATTATTTCCTGCATTACAAATGACTTTGCCAGAAATTGTAGATATTAATATGCCAGCTGAAGGGGTGTTTCATAATATATTAATTGTTTCTATTAAAAAATCATACCCGGGTCATGCCAGAAAAGTAATGTATGCTTTATGGGGTCTTGGATTATTAATGTTAACAAAAACTATAATTGTAGTTGATAGCTATGTTAATATTCATGACATGTCTGAGCTAGCATGGAGAGTTGCCACAAATATTAATCCTTCAACTGACTTGGTAATTGTAGAAGGTCCTGCAGATGATTTAGAACATGCTACTATTACCCCAAAATACGGCAGTAAAATTGGTATAGATGCAACTACAAAAGGTAAAATAGATGGAAGAACTAGAGAATGGCCTGATGAGATTATAATGCAAGAGACAATTAGAGACCTTGTAACAAAAAAATGGAATGATTATAGGATATAGGATTGAAAATTTTTGACTTTGCAAAAATAGTATATTTGTTGCAGGCTATAAAAATTCAAGAATCTATATTTGCACTACCATTTGCTTATATGGGTATGATGATTGCTAGTAATGGATTACCGGATTTAAGAATATTTATTTTGATTACTTTAGCTATGATATCTGCTAGAACTTTTGGTATGTCAGCTAACCGTTTAATTGATAAAGATATTGATAAATTAATACCGAATAAAAGAAACAGACATTTACCTCAAGGTAAATTATCATTCAATAATATGCTTAGTATCGTTATTGTTTCATTAATGATATTTTTATTTATATCTTCGCAAATAAATAATTTGACATTAATATTATCACCATTTGCTGCTATATATCTTTTTTTGTATTCATATTCGAAAAGATATACTTGGGTATCAAGTTTTTTACTTGGAGGAGCTTTATCAATAGCTCCATCAGCTTCTTGGATTGCAGTTAAATCTAGTTTAGGCTTTGAGCCTATATTATTGTCACTGGCTATATTGTTTTGGGCTTCTAGCTTTGATATTATTTATCATGCTTTAGACCTTGAATACCATTCTAAGTATGGATTGCATTCTGTTGTAAGGCGTTTTGGGATAGATAAATCATTATTATTCTGTAGATTTTTAGATATTTTTTCAATAGTATCTTTTGTTATTTTGGGAATCTATTCAGGATTATCATTAGTTTATTATGTCGGATGTGTTTTATCTTTATTTATATTGATTTATAAACATTACCTTATTATCATAAATGGAATAAATAATTCAGGAATTGGATTTTTTAAATTTAATTCTTATTTATCTATTACTATATTTAGTTGTACAGCTGTAGACCTTTTGTTATAGGATATATATATTAGTAATTTTTGGAGAAATGGTAATGCTTTTAAAACACGAAGATCCTGTCGTAATTGGAATTACAGGGGCAAGTGGATCCTCAGTTGGCTATAAGACAGTTCAGTATTTATTAGAGAATAATTTTAAAGTAATTGTCACTGCCTCTTCTTCTTCTAGGCTAGTATGGAAACAAGAAATGGATGAGTCATTTGGAGAAGTTTTAGAAAAATGGAGTGAATACAAAGGATTCCAATATTTTGCAGGCAATGATTTAAGTGCACCTATAGCTAGTGGGTCTTTTAAAACTCTTGGTATGGGAATAGTTCCTTGTAGTATGAATACAGTCGCGTGTATATCTCAAGGTATTACAGGAGATCTAGTTAAAAGAGCAGCAGATGTTTCGATTAAGGAAAATAGGCCTCTTGTTATTGTTCCAAGAGAGACTCCTTTAAATACTATTCATCTAGAAAACATGACTAAATTATCTAGATTAGGAATAAAGATAATTCCAGTTGAGCCTCCATTTTATTTAAAAATAAAGACACTTGACGAAGTTACAGATTTTATTGTTCAGCGAACCTTGTTGGGATTAAATTTAATTGACAGGTTACCAGATTATATGACTTATAAATCTTAATTAATTTAATTTTTTAGTAAATAGGTGAAAAAATGGATGCATATGAAGCAATAAAGATAATATCCAGAGAACGTAATAATGCAATTGTAGTCAGTACTATGACACCAAATAGATATTGGCAAGATATATCTGATGTTGATAATATGGATTTACCTATTTACGGAGCAATGGGAAAAGCTTCCTCAGTAGCATTAGGAATTGCTTTGGCTAAACCTGATGAAAAAGTTGTCATTTTAGATGGTGATGGAGGATTGTTAACTAATTTAGGCTCAATTGTGACTATTGCTGATCAGTCTCCAAAAAATTTAATTCATTTTGTTTTTGAAGATGGAGTGTATTTTACTACTGGAGGTCAACCAATTCCTTCAGCAGGTAAAGTTGATTTTGCTGGTATAGCACGTAGTTCAGGAATAATTGAAAGTTACTCATTTGATGACCTTGAAAATTTTTCTATAGAATTACCAAGTATTATGAAAAAAGAAGGTCCTGTTTTTGTTTGCTTAAAAGTTAATCATAGTGATTATATTCCTACTGCGACAAATAAAAATACTAAAGAATCTATTATTAAATTACGAAAAAAACTTAATTCAGAAGATTAAATATTTATAAATTATTTTTTGTATTAAAACGACTTATATCAGCAAAAAAATAATTTCTCGCTAAATGATAAATTTTTGAATTATGTGATCCGTAAATAGGCTCTACTTCAGCTTTCATCCAAGCTTCGGCACCTTCTAAAGTAGGAAATTCAATTATCCATGCTCTATGCCAATTGCTTTGAGGAGTGATTAACTTAAATCCTTCGAGTCGTATTAATCCATATTTTTTTGCAACTTCTTTCATTAGATCAACATGTTCTTGGTCTCCTCTAGATTGTATGTCTAGTAGATCAGAACCTGGTAGAGTTCTTCCAAACATTATTATTACAATGTTATTTTCATTTATTTCTAAAGCAGGAATTGTATCTTCATTTGGACTTTCTATTGGTTTATTAGTAGGTAAATAAGGTTTAATTGTCCATTTAGAAAAATAATCTGGTCCCCATGGCCTAGCTAAATAGTATTCCCAATAACCATGACTCCCATATGGAGGTGCCATTTCTGCTTCTATCCAAGCTTCGGCACCTTCTAAAGTAGGAAATTCAATTATCCATAATCTATGCCATGGTTGTTGATATCCCATAAGCCTAAAAGCTTCTAAGCGCTGAATCCCGTATTTGTATCCAGTTTTTTTAACTAGTTCAACGTGTTCTTTTATATAGGATTCTTGTGTTTTTGAATCTATAAAGTCCCAGCTTTGTAATCTTCCAGCTTTTACTAATATTACTACTCGGTCTTTATTGACTTTAGGTGTGTTTTTCATATTAATTGTTATTTTGAAGTTCTTTTAGTACAACAGCTGGATTCATGGGTAATTGAAATAATCTAACACCAATAGCATCATATATTGCATTTGCTATTGCTGCCATTGGAGGAACGATAGGTACTTCTCCTACACCTCTAACTCCGAATGGATGATTGGGATTTGGTACTTCTATAATAATTGTATCAATATTTGGTAAATCTAAAGATGTTGGCATCCTATAATCAAGTAAAGTAGAATTCATAAGTTCACCTTTATCATTCATGAAATATTCCTCATTTAGTGCCCAGCCAATTCCTTGTACTGCTCCTCCTTGTATCTGTCCTTCAACATAGCTAGGGTGAATAGCTTTGCCTACATCTTGAGCTGCAGTATATCTTAATATTGTTATTTTGCCTGTTTCTATATCTACTTCTAAATCAACCATATGAGTCGCAAACGCTCCACCAGCACCTGCAGGGTCTAAGTTAGCCTTTCCAACTACAGGTCCTCCAGTTTCATTTAGTTTGGATGCTAGTTCTTTAAAACTTACTTGTAAATCAGTGTCAGATTTATGACAAAATGAACCTTTTATTAAATCTATTTCTTCTATAGGTTTTTCCCAAATTAATGCTGCTCGCTCAATCATTTGCCTTCTTACATCTTCTGCAGCTTCAAAGCTTGCCCAGCCAGTCTTAAATGCTGCCCCACTTCCTCCTGTCATAGAAGTATATCCTATGGAATCTGTATCTCCTACTTGAGGGTTAACTGATTCAGAAGGAATACCTAATACTTCAGCAAATTGTTGCGCAGCTCCAGCACGAGTACCTCCAATATCCATAGACCCAATAGTTAAACTTACGCTACCATCAGAATTTACATTTGCTATTGCACATGCTGGTCCTGTCCCATTCATCCAAAATCCTGATGCAACTCCTCTTCCTTTATGTTTACCATTTAATGGAGTTGAATGATGATTATGAGACTTCATTGCTTCTACAGTCTCAATCATTCCGATTGGTGGATTTAATATGCCATTAGCACGTCTGGTACCTTCTTTAGCTGCATTCATGAGTCTGAAATCTAGTGGAGGTATTTTCAATTTAGTACATATTTCATCAACAACAGATTCAACTCCAAAAGCACCTATTGGAGCTCCAGGAGCTCTATATGCAGTTGTTTTTGGTTTGTTGTCTATAATGTCATATCCATCTACTAATATGTTTTCGATATCATAAGGGGAGAAAATACATTGGGCAGCTCCACCAATAGGTGAGCCAGGAAATGCACCTGCTTCAAATACTAATTTTGCTTCTGCAGCAATAAGCTTTCCATTATTTGTAGAGCCCATTTTGATTTTCATGTAAGAACCTGATGTTGGGCCGCTTGCTTCTAGCACTTCTACTCTGTTCATAGATGTTTTTACAGGTCGTCTTGTGATCTTAGATAACATCGCTGATATAGGTTCTAGATATATTGTAGTTTTACCTCCAAACCCTCCACCTATTTCCATGGGGATACTTTTTATACTTGATGGTTCAATGCCTAATATTGCGGCTGTTTTGTCTCTTATTTGAAAATGCCCTTGAGAGCTTGTCCATAGTGTTACGTGGTTATTAGGTAACCATAAAGCAGTTGCAGAATGTAATTCTATATATCCTTGATGAACAGTACTTGTTCTGAATTCTCGTTCAACAATAATATCTGCTTTATCAAATCCTTTATTTATATCACCTATGTTTAATTTATTTCGACTAGCAATATTCCCAGGGTATTCTGAATGTATTACAGGAGAATTAGGTTTCATTGATTCTTCAACATTAGTAACTGAAGGAAGTATTTCGTAATTTATTTCTATTAAAGATAATGCTTCTTCAGCAGCATGAACATTAGTTGCTGCAATTGCAGCAATAGCATGACCTTTATATAATGCCTTATCCCTAGCTAATATATTTGTTCCTAAATTATATACGTTAATTGGAGGCCCTGAACCTAAAACTTCAGGGTCTTTACTGTGCTTAGGGAAGTCTTTAGAGGTTATTATTGCTTTAACATCAGGGTGTTTTAATGCTTTTTCAGTATTAATTGAGATTATTCTAGCATGAGCATAAGGGCTTCTTAGTACTTTAGCATAAAGTAAATTACTAAGAGTTATATCTGCCCCAAATTGTGCTTTGCCTGTAACTTTTTCATATCCATCATGTCTAATTGGACGTTTACCTATTGACGTGTATTGCGTTTTTGAATTATCTGCAACCATAATATTGCCTTTCGTAATATGAAATATTTTAATTTATCTCTTATTATTATTAAACATAATGATAAGTGAAAAAGCAAGAAATAATTTACTTACTTTATTCAATTACTATGCTGTGTTATACTCGGCTAGAAAGTTTTTCTAATATGAATTCATAAGGATATTGTATTATGTTAGAGTTGATTCAGAATGGAGGTATTACTTCTCCAAAAGGGTATATTTCTGGAGCTATTTCTGCTGGTTTAAAAACAGAAATAGGAGCTTTAGACTTGGCGATTTTATATTCTGAAAAACTAGCAAATTTAGCTTCAGTATTTACTACTAATAAAATTGAATCTCCTTCAGTAACTTTAAGTAGAAAGAGATCGGCTTCTTATAAATCGCATGGAGTAGTTGCTAATAGTGGATGCGCAAATTGTGCGGTAGGATCTCATGGCTATTCAGATGCTGAAGAAATGACAAGTTTAGCTGCAAATATATTTAATATTGAACCAGAAAAAATGCTTATTTGTAGTACGGGTAAAATTGGAGTTGAATTACCAATGGCTTTAATTCGACAAAATATTAACAAAATTATTTTGACTGAAGAAGGTGGAGAAGATTTTTCTAAAGCTATTATGACTACAGATACTTATCATAAACAATTTGCAGTTTGTATTGAAATAGATGAAATTAAAGTTACTATAGGAGGCACCGCCAAAGGTTCAGGAATGATTCACCCTAATATGGCTACTATGTTAGGCTTTATTACTACAGATGCAAATATTGAATATAATTTCTTTCAAGAATCATTGGTAAAAGCTGTAAGTTTGTCATTTAATATGATTGATGTAGATGGAGATCAAAGTACTAATGATACTGTATTAGCATTTGCTAATGGCGCTTCAGGAAGTACTAATATTACTAGAGATTCCGTTTATGCAGAACAATTTCAAGAAGCCTTAAGTTATGTTTGTGTCGAACTTGCTAAAAGTTTAGTTATAGATGGAGAAGGAGCACAGACTTTAATTGAAGTAGAAGTTAAAGGTGCGAAATCTTTTGTAGATGCAGCTAAAGCATCTAGAGGAATAGCTTCTTCAAATTTGGTTAAATCTATGGTTTATGGTAAAGATCCTAATTGGGGAAGAATAATGATGGCTTTAGGTAAAACTGGAGTAGAGTTAATTGAAGAAAAAATAGATATTTTTATTAATGATATTCATATAGTGCATGAAGGAAAAGCTATTCCTTATTTTAATGAAGCGGTATTAGGAGCTATGAAGACTGAAAAAGTTGTATTTACTATATCTCTTAACTTAGGAGAGGCAGTAGCGACTTCTTGGGGATGTGATTTAACAGAAGAATATGTAGTTTTTAATTCTGCCTATACGACTTGAAGTAATATTTGTGACTGTATAATTAATAAATCGGGTATTTTTTATTTAGGTTAACTTTTATTTCTTAGGTTTATTATTAAAATAATTAGTTAGGAGTGTGAATATATTGGGACGATAGTTGTTAAGATTGGAGGAAGTACCCTCGGAGATCATGATACCGCATTAGAAGATATAGTACATCTTCAAAAAAATGGGGTAAGAGTTGTTGTTATTCATGGTGGGGGTAAGATAGTAACTCAATGGATGGCTAGGCAAGGACTAAGACCTAAATTCAGTAAAGGTCTTCGTATTACTGATGAACTTAGTCTTGAAATTGTAGTTGCTGTTCTGACAGGATTAATTAATAAAAATTTAGTTGCTAGTTTGATTTCAATTGGAGGCAAGTCAGTAGGTATTAGTGGAGTAGATGGAGGAATGTTGATTTCTGAAAAGCGAAATGAAACTCTTGGATTTGTTGGAGATGTTAAAAAAACTGATCCTGAAATCATTGAATCTGTTCTTAATTCAGGTTATATACCTGTAATTGCCTCAGTTGGATTTGAACAAATCAATTCAAGTCAATCTAGATATTCATTATTAAATTTGAACGCGGATATAGCCGCGGGTCATATTGCGGCTACTTTAAAAGCGAATAATCTTTTCTTTTTGACTGATGTACCTGGAGTTTTAGATTCAAGTAAACGCTTGATTCCTAAATTAACTAAAAGACAAGTTTCAGATCTTATAAAGTCTAGAGTAGTAGATGGAGGAATGATACCGAAATTAGAAGCTTGTTTAACTGCGGCTAATAATAATGTTCAAACTAATATAATAGATGGGCGTAAGCCGCATATATTAATTGATTCTTATTATAATAAAGGTTTTGGAACAATAATTGTTTAGGAGGGTAATTTGAATACTGATTCAAATCAGACATTGTTTTTTGAAGGTTTAGATTTTAATAAAATTTCAAAGCAGGCTAATCGTTTTATTAAAATAGGATCTATAATATTATTTTTAATTATTTCAATAGTAATAATAAATTATTTGAGATTAATTTATACTGATTACCTTTGGTATGAACAGTTAGGATTTGAGAGTGTACTTTTAAAGCAAGTAATTACAAAAGCTATATTAATATTTTCAGGTTGGTTTATAGCATCTGTATTTTTAGCAATTAATATTTATTTTGCAAATAAAATTTATGCTGGACCCATTCAATATAATTTAGATGAAACCATGCTTAAAATGTATAAAAAAATTATTTTTAAGGTGTATTTTATAATAATATTGGTTTTTGGGTTTATTGCTGGACTTATATTATCCGGGCATTGGCTAGATATTTTAATGTTTTTTAATTTTTCTCAATTTAACCAATTAGATCCTGTTTTCGGAAGAGATTTGTCTTTTTATATATTCCGATTACCAATTTTTCATATTATTCAAGGATGGATATTAACTATTTTAATTTTAACATTAATAATTACTGGAGTAACTTATTTATTTAACTCTATTATAAGAGGCGTGAAATTAGAGATGAATCCTAGTAGTTGGATTCAAATATCTTTGATTTTGAGCCTTATTATGCTTATGTTGTCTATAGGTAGCCTATTAGATAGATGGGATATTGTACTGGCTAATAACGGGCTAGTTGATGGTGCTTTATATTCAGATGTAAATGTTAAGAAAATCGGTTTTTTGATTTTGTCATTTGCCGGAGTATTAGTGTCTATGATTTTGTTGGCTAATACTATTTTTAAGAATAAAAAAATTATTTTTGCAAGTCTAATAATTTGGTTTGTTTTATTGGCTATTATAACTATAGTTCTTCCAATGTCTGTTCAGCGTTTTGTAGTTAAGCCTGCTGAATTTGTAAAAGAATCTGAATATTTGTTGCGTAATATAGAATATACTAGAAATGCTTTTGGTTTAACTGATATAGAAAATGTATTTTTACCAATAGATAATACTACTACTATTTCACCAGAAACAATTTTAGATAATGCTGAAACAATAAATAATATTAGGTTATGGGATCACAAGCCACTATTAAGTGTTTATAAACAAATTCAATTGATTAGGCCTTATTACGATTTTATTGATGCAGATGTAGATAGATATGAAATAAATTCAAAATTTAGTCAAGTATTACTATCTCCAAGAGAAGTTGCCCCTGATAAACTAACTGAAGATGCTCGTACTTGGATTAATCAAAAATTAGTATATACTCATGGAATTGGATTTGCTATGAGCCCTGTAAATGATTTTACTAATGACGGTCGTCCTGAATTTTTTGCAAAAGATATTCCAGGCGATGGAGGAATACCTATAAAAGATTATGTGGATAAAAACGCACAAGATGAGTTTGTAGTTACTAATCCCAGAATTTATTACGGAGAGAATGATTATCAATATGCAATTGTAAATACAAATACGAAAGAATTAGACTATCAAACTGAAGATGGAGAGCTTGTTAGAATTAATTATTGGGGATCAGGTGGAGTGCGATTAGATTCTATCTTTAAAAAGTTATTGTATGCATTAGAATTCAGAGATTTAAATATACTTATAAGTGGTGAAATAACGAATAAAAGTTTAATCCAATATAGGCGATCATTAAACGAACGTATTACCCAAATAGCACCATTTTTAAGGTTAGATAAAGATCCATATATTGTTGCTGATAAAGAAAACCTTATTTGGATTCAAGATGCTTATACTTATACTGACAAATATCCATATTCTCAATATCAAAAATTTGATGATGATAAGACTTCCGTTAATTATATTAGAAATAGTGTTAAGGTGTCTATTAATTCATTTGAAGGAGATGTTAAGTTTTATTTATGGGATATGCAAGACCCCATTGTTTTAACATATCAAAAGGTGTTTCCTGATCTGTTTACTAGTAAGGCTGATATTTCTGAACATCTTATGAGTCATACTAGATTCCCTCAAGACCTATTTAGTTTACAATCTAAAGTTTATTCTAAATATCATATGGAAGATACGCAGGATTTTTATAATGATGAAGATTTATGGGATTTTTCAAAGGAAAAATTTGGTAATAAGGATCAATTGAAAGAAGTTTCTCCCTATTACGTTATGATGAAACTCCCAGGTCAAAATACTACAGAATTTATTCAATTGATACCATATACTCCAAATCAGAGAAAAAATCTTATAGGTTGGTTAGCTGCAAGAAGTGATGGTGATAATTTTGGGAAATTGTTATCGTTTAGTTTTTCAAAAGATAGACAAATAGATGGTACCGAGCAAGTAGAAGCTAGAATTGACAATGATCAAGATATATCTGCTTGGCTTTCATTAAGATGTGTTGAAGGTTCTTCATGTATAAGGGGTAACTTATTGGTTGTACCTTTAGGCGATTCAATATTATATGCTGAACCTCTATATATTCAGGCAGAAGGAGTAGATTTTCCAGAGCTTAAGAAAGTAATATTAGTTAGCGGAGAAAAAGTAGTAATGGAAGATTCTTTATCATCGGCTCTTCAATCTTTAACTGGCAACTCTAATTTTAATATAGTATCTAAAAACAATGTTGAAAACAATTCAAAGAATACTTTCTCAGATATCACTGAAATTGATATAAAAGAGATGACAGAAATAATAAACAATTTAAGAAATATATTAGGCAAACTAGAAAATAAATTGTATTTGTTTAAAAATGAGATTGATTAAAGGAGGCAATTATGACAACTGACTGGAAAGCTATTGAGAAAAAATATTATATGTTTGTTGTAAAAAGGCAGCCAATTGTAATTGTTAAAGGTGCAGGGTCCTATGTATGGGATGATAAAGGCAAAAAATATTTAGATTTTACTTCTGGTTGGGCTGTGAATAATATTGGGCATTCAAATAAGCATATAGCTAAAGCTATCTCTGAACAAGCAAATACTTTGTTACAAACATCAAATCAGTTTTATACAGTACCTCAATTAAAATTAGCTCAAATATTAGTAGAAAATAGTTGTTTAGATAAAATATTCATTTGTAATAGTGGAACTGAAGCTAACGAAGGAGCTATAAAATTAGCTCGTAAATTTGGTAAGAAAAATTTAAATAATGCCCACGAAATAATTACTGCATTTAATTCATTTCATGGGAGAACAATGATGTCAGTTGCAGCGACAGGACAGCCTAAATATCAAGAAATATTCCAACCTATTCCTACTGGTTTTAAGCATGTTGATTATAACAATTTGGAAGAAATAAAAAAAGCGACTACTGATAATACTGTTGCTGTAATGTTAGAACCTGTTCAAGGCGAAGGTGGAGTGAATATTCCTTCTGGAAATTATTTAAAAAATGTTCGTAAATGGTGTGATGAAAATGGAATATTATTAATATTTGATGAAGTTCAAACTGGATTAGGAAGATTAGGTAGGCTATTTGGTTATGAAGTCTTTGATGTTGAACCTGATATTATCACTTTAGCTAAAGGGCTAGGTGGTGGTGTACCTATAGGTGCGTTTTTAGCTAAAGAACATGCTTGTGCATTTGATCCTGGAGATCACGGATCTACTTTTGGAGGTAATGCATTAACCTGTGCAGCAGCATTTGCTTCAACAGAATATATACTTAAAGAAAAAGTAGTTGATAATGTATCAAAAATGGAAAATTATTTTAAAGAGGAATTAAGTTCAATTCAGGAAAAATATGAAATTATTGATGAGATTAGAGGTATGGGATTATTATGGGCTATACAATTTAAATCAGAAATTTCTGGAGATTTAGTTTCAATATGCAATGATAATGGTTTATTGACAAATCCTTTACGTCCAAATGCTATACGTTTAATGCCACCATTAACTGTAGCAATTGATGAAGCTTCTGACGCTTTTAATATATTAAGAAAATCACTTGATAAACTTTCAAATTAAGATGTAATAATTAGAGAGGTTGATTTGAATTGGAAAGAAGTAAAATCTAAGTCTTTAAAAATTGCTGGTGCTGTTTCTGGAGGATTAGATAGTTGTACAGTTACTCATTGGTTATCTGAAAAAGGTTTTGAGATTCACACATACACTGTTGATTTAGGTCAACCAGATGAAGAAAATTTAGATATTGTAAAATCTCGTATGTTAGATTGTGGAGCAAAATCAGCCCATATAATTTCTGGTAAAAAAGAATTGGCTGAGGCGGGGTTAAAAATGATACAATCTCAAGCTAAATATGAAGGAGGTTATTGGAATACGACAAGTATTGCAAGGCCTATAACTACGAAATTGATATTATCTTCTATGTGTAATAACAATATTGAAACATTATTCCACGGTGCTACAGGAAGAGGCAATGATCAAGTTAGATTTCAATTAACTTCAAATATGTTGTACCCGAATGTTGAAGTTTATGCTCCTTGGAGAGATCCAGAATTTTTAGAACAATTTCCAGGGCGAAATGAAATGCTTAATTATTGTATTTCTAATTCTCTTCCAATTAAATCAAAGTCAGAATCAAAGTATTCAACAGATGCTAATTTTTTAGGTCTTACTCATGAAGCAGGAGATCTGGAAGATGTAACTATATCACCTTTCTTTGTAAATCCTGGAATGGGTGTCTGGCCATGGGAAGCTGAAGATAAATATGAAATTATTTCTATTGAATGGAAAAAAGGAATTCCTATATCAATAAATGGAGAAAAATTGGATCTAGTTTCGATATTTGGTGTTTCAAATAATATTGGAGGTAGACATGGAGTGGGTATTGGAACACATGTTATAGAAAATAGATTTGTAGGCATTAAATCTAGAGGTATATACGAATCACCAGGCTTGGAAATCTTAGGTAAATCTTATGAATATTTACTTCAATTTATATTAGATAGAAGAGCTAGAGAGTTGTTTGAAATGATATCAAAAACAATTAGTACTCAAGTTTATGAGGGGTATTGGCTTGATCTTACAACTTCTGCAGCTTTAGATATGTTAAGTAAAATTAATTATTTAGCTACAGGAACTATAAATATACGTATATATAAAGGTAATATTTATTTTGAATCTATTGAAAATATAGAATCTGCTATTCCTTTTTCTTTATACACTGATGATTCTTCTATGGAAGGAATTGGGAATTATGATCATATTGATGCAGAAGGTTTTGTAAAAGTACTAGGAGTCTCAGCTAAAAATTTTGGGTTAAAGCAAGGCCCATTTATAGACAGATAATTTCCATCTTGTTTTATAATAAATATATAATTTATAATAAAAAATTGTGTTAAAATAATTTCTAAATTATATGTTCAGAGAGTTAATAATGATTCATGATTCAAAGAATAAATTTGGAGGGTATTTTGAAGATTTTGTGATTGGGGATGTTTTTAAACATTGGCCTGGTAAGACTGTTACTGAAATGGACAACCATTTGTTTTCATTATTGACAATGAATCATAATCCATTACATATTGATGAAAACTATATGACTCTACATCAACATAAAAAGATTCTTGTTGTGGGAACATTGGTGTTTAGTTTGATAGTTGGAATGAGTGTTAGGGATATATCAGGTAAAGCTATTGCAAATTTAGAATATGAAAATATTTCACATCTCAATCCTGTTTTTCAAGGAGATACACTTTATTCTACTAGTATTATTTTAGATGTTGTGTCTAGTAAAACTAAAGATGATAGAGGTATAGTTTATTTAGAAACTATAGGTGAAAACCAAGTGGGAAATAAAGTAATATCATTACGAAGACGTTTTCTTGTTCCCAAAAAATAACTGGAATAGGATTGAGAAATTAATATATAATTTATATATATATTAATAAATAATGAATAAAGAGTTGTAAATGAAGTCTGATTATACATCTTCAATAAAATTTGATAACCGTTTATATAAACAAGATATATTGGGTTCTATAGCTCATGTAAATATGTTAGCTAAACAATCTATTATTAGTAATAATGAAGGATTACAAATAGTTAAAGGTTTAGAAGAAATTAAAATTGAAATTGAAGCAGGTGATTTCCCATGGCACGATGAATTTGAAGATATTCATATGAATATTGAAAATAGGCTATTTGAAAAAATTGGAACTGTAGCAGGTAAATTACATACTGCTAGATCTAGAAATGATCAAATTGCATTAGATTTACGTATGTATGTTAAAGATGTTATTAAAGATGTACTTTCAGCTTTGAAATTACTAAGAAACTCATTTGTAGAAATAGCAGAATTAAATTGCAAAGTAATCCTCCCTGGATATACTCATTTGCAAAGAGCTCAACCGATACTATTTTCGCATCATATGATGGCATATTTTGAAATGTTTAATAGAGACTATCAAAGATTCATTCAAGCATATGAAAGAGCAGATATTCTACCATTAGGTAGTGGTGCTTTAGCTGGGGTTCCTTATCCAATAGATCGTAAATATGTTGCTAAACAATTAGGATTTAAATCTATATCAGCAAATAGTATGGATGCAGTGTCGGATAGAGATTTCCTATTAGATTTCCAATCATCAGCATCTATATGTATGATGCATATTTCTAGATTGTCTGAAGAATTGATTATATGGAGTTCTGAGGAATTTAAATTTGTAGAAATTAGTGAAAATTATACTACTGGTAGTAGTATAATGCCTCAGAAACGTAACCCCGATTTTTTGGAATTAGCTAGAGGAAAAACAGGACGTGTTTATGGAGGTTTAATTTCATTGTTAACTATAATGAAATCATTACCCCTAACTTATAACCGTGATATGCAAGAAGATAAGATTGCTTTTTTTGATTCTTCAGATACTCTTTTATCAACATTATATGTAATAGCAGAAGTTATTGTATCTATGAAAATCAATTCAGATAATATGATTTCTGCTACTGATAAAGGAAATATACTTGCTACAGATATTGCTGACTATTTAGTTAAAAAAGGTATGCCTTTTAGAGAAGCACACTCTATCGTCTCAAAGTTAAGCTCTAAAGCTATTAAGGAAGGTAAGAAATTTAATGAACTGAACTTGTCTTCTTATAAAGATTTATCTAACTTATTTGATGAAAATGTTTTAGAAATTAATCTAGAAAAATCTATATCCTCTAGAAATGTTCCAGGCGGGACAGCATATGGCCAAGTTAAAGAGTCAATATTAAAAGCAAAAAAATTACTTGAGGATGAGGGGTATGTCTAAAGATATTAAAATAGCTGCTTCAATTTTATCTGCTGATTTTAGTTCACTAGGAGATCAAATATTAGAATTAACTAAGTCTGGTATAGACAATATACATATTGATGTCATGGATGGGAATTTTGTTCCGAATATTACTATTGGTCCTTTGGTAATTGAATCCATTCGTTCAATGACAAATTTACCATTTCACGTTCATATGATGGTTAATAACCCAGAAAGATTTATAACTGATTTTGTAAATGCGGGTGCCGATAGAATTATAATTCACTTTGAAGCTTCAATAAATATACATAGAGCTATATTTCAAATTAAAGAATTAGGCGTTGAAGTAGGTATTGCTGTTAATCCTTCAACTTCAATAGATTTAATAAAATCTATTCTTTTGAATGTGGACGAAATATTAGTTATGTCAGTGAAACCTGGCTTTGGAGGTCAAAAATTCATCCTGTCCAGCTTAGATAAAATATCGAAATTGAAATCTCAAACAGCAGAATTAAATATAGGTATTGATATTGGTGTTGATGGAGGTATAAATTTAGAAACTGCTCCTATGGTAGTAAATGCTGGTGCAAATTTAATAGTTGCTGGATCAGCAATACTAGGAAATAATTTACCTATTAAAGATAATGTTGTCAACATAAAAAATACTTTGAATTTATAGTTATATACTAAATAAGATTATTATAGTTCGACTTAATATAGGAAATAGATTGTGAAAATTATAGGGATTGAAACTTCATGTGATGATACTGCAGTTGGTATTGTAGAAGATGGAAGAAATATAATTTCGAACATTATTTTTTCTCAAGCAGATATGCATACGGAATTTGGAGGTATCATACCAGAAATAGCTTCAAGAGAACATATTGTAAAAATAATACCAGCAATAAATAAAGCATTAGATAAAGCTAGAATGACTTTAAATGATATAGACGCTGTATCTGTTACTTATGGACCTGGTTTAGCAGGATCTTTGTTAATTGGAGTTAATACTGCTAAATCTATGGCAATCGCTTCTAAATTGCCTTTTATAGGTATAAATCATATTGAAGGTCATATTTATGCAACATGTTTAGAAGATATTGATTTAAAGCAAAATCCAGGATTCCCTATTATTTCTTTAGTTGTGTCTGGAGGTCATACAGATTTAATTTTAATGAAAGACCATGGTGATTTTCAAATTATAGCTAGATCTAGAGATGATGCTGCAGGTGAAGTTTTTGATAAAGTTGCTAGAGTATTAGGTTTAGGATTTCCAGGTGGACCAGAAATTCAAAAAATTTCTGAAATAGGCGAAATACTTCAACCTGAATTTCCTCGTCCAAAAGTTAAAAACTCTATGGATTTTAGTTTTAGCGGTTTGAAAACATCAGTATTACGACGCGCTGAAATGATGGGAGTGTATCCTAGAAACCATTTAGATAATGATACAGATCAAAAAATTGCAGATATTGCTAGATCTTTTCAAGAAGCTATTGTAGATACTATTGTTAAAAATACAATTAATGCTGTAAAAAAGTTCAAAGCAAAAGGTTTGATAATCGGAGGTGGTGTAGCAGCGAATCAATTATTAAGAAAAGTTTTTAAAAATGAATCTCCTATTGAATTACTTATTCCTAGGCCATCTTTATGCACTGATAACGGTGCAATGATTGCTTCTGCAGCATATTTCAGACTGAAAAGTAAATTAACATTTCAATGGGATTTGGATGTATACCCAAGTCTAAGGATTGATTCCAATTGATTTATCTATAGCGTGGAAAAATTTGTTTTATTTTATGATTATTGGTTGATCTGGAATTTCCATGTAATAATTCCCAGCGTAGCATGAAAAATAATTTAATATAGCTTTTTGAGTTGAATTCTATTTCGTCTTTATCGATTACATATTCAATATTTGTATTACTAGAGATTGTCTTAAATATTAATTTTTGATATTTGACTGAAGTGAAATGATCTATTATTAGGTAAGCTCCAAGTGAAAATAAAAGAATAAAAAATAGAATTCCTACTAGTGTTTCTCTAAAAGCTATATATAGTAAGCATCCAGTTATAAATGCGGTTATACTCCAAATTATAAATTTTGAGTTTGGTAGAACTGAAGACAATTCAATTTCTTGGATATTTTCAAGAGGAATAGTATTTAACTGAGTTTTATGCTTTTCTTTTTTTATTTTAATTAAGCGTTTATTTGTTAGGATTAGCTTATCTATCGATTTATTGTTATTAGATACATTAATATTTTTTACAATTTGCTCGTTTTTAATTAATTCAAAATCTAACATTGTATTTAAAATAAACTGTCCATAAAATAATTAATATGAGAATATTTTTAAATATTAATTATTTTTAGTCAAGAGGCATTTATTTATTAAAGTATTTATGATAGTCTCCTAGGTGTTATTTTGTTTAAGTAAAGTTAGGAAGACTAACAAATGGAAAGACCAATTTTTAAAGATATAGGTACCAAGGCAATCGAATTAGATACGCCTATACTAAGCGTAGATTTAGACTATCTTGATTATAACCTTAATTATATGAGTGGATTTTTAAAATCAAAAGGAATAAATATTAAATCTCATGTTGGAGCTCATGGATCTCCAGCAATAGCGCATAAGCAAATTAAATTACCAGGTTCATCAGGCATTTCTGTTTCAACTTTAGGACAAGCTGAAGTGTTTATTGATAATGGTTTAAATGATGTTTTAATAGCTAATATTATATATAATAAACGAAAAATTAATCGTCTTTGTGCCTTAGCTAAAACTTCAAATGTTACTTTGTTAGTAGATAATTCATCAAACATATCCGATTTATCGTTAGCTGCTAATTATGCTGGAGTAGAACTTAATTTACTTCTTGTTATTCGCTCTTCAGGAGATGGCTTAGGAATTGAACCAGGAGTAGATGCAGAGAAATTGTGTATAGATATTCAGAAACTCCCAGGAATAAATTTCGAAGGTTTATTTGGTAAATTAATAAATAATTTTGTGTCTGAAAATTCATCTGAACCGAATGTATTTAATAAGTCTCAATTTGATAAAGTAAATAATAATTCTATTCAATATATTCAAACTATTTTAAATTTTCGTGAACAAATTGAATCTAAAGGTATAGAAGTTAATTCTGTAGTGTATGGATGTACGTATGATTATCAAGCTATAGCATCTGTTTCAGGAGTAACTGATATAATTGCTGGATCTTATGCATTAATGGATGCTAAATATCAACCTATAAGAACAGAATTTAAAAATGCTGCAAGTGTTATGACATGTATAACAAGTTTACCCGATCCAATAACAATAATCACTGATGGAGGACAAAAAGCTATAGGAGCTGACCTAGGTTCTCCCGAGGTTGATTTGTCTGGAGCGATTATTAAAGGATTGAGTGCCGAGCATGGAAATATAGAGTATGATTGGGGAAATGAAAATTCATTAAGTCTAGGTGATAGACTCTGGTGCGTTCCTTATAATATTACTTCGTGTGTTAATTTACATGATTATATTTTTGGTATACGAAAAGGATATTTAGAGTCTATTTGGGATTTACCAGCCCGAGGCCATTACCGTTAACTAGATCGAAGGAGAATAAATATGGATAATTACAGACCTTTACCAGGAACATTATTAGACGATGTAGATACTCCTTCTTTAATAATTGATTTAGATGCACTTGATTATAATTTACAAGCAATTTCAGATCTTTATAAAGATACAGAATGTAAAATGCGCCAGCATACAAAAAATACCAAAAGTCCAAGATTGGCTTTGCGACAAATAAACAAAGGAGGGACTGTTGGTGGTGTTTGTACAGCAAAATTATCTGAAGCTGAAGTAATGGTTGAGGGGGGAGTAAATGATGTATTAATTCCCAACCAAGTTGTACATCCTGACAAAATTTATCGTATGTGTGCTTTAGCGCAACAAGCAGATATAAAAGTATGTGTTGATAATATTGACAATGTTAGAACTATTTCTGAAATCGCATCAAAAAACTCAGTTGAAATAGGTATATTAATAGAAGTTGAAACTCAAATGGGTAGAGCAGGTGTGAGAAGTAATGAAGAAGGTGTCGCTATAGCTAAATTAACTAAAGACCTTCCGGGAGTTAATTTCAAAGGAGTTATGAGTCATCAAGCTTTAATGGAATATAAAGGTCATGAAGATAGATGGCAGGTTGGTAGAGATACTATACAAGTTTGTTTAGATGTTAAAAATGCTATAGAAGAAGTGGGCATACCTGTAGAAATAGTGTCTAGTGGAGAGACTTTTACAATTGATGTCGCAACTGGAATACCTGGGGTTACTGAAGTTGAAGGTGGGACTTATGCATTAATGGCCCATAAATATGATTATATGGGCTATAAAATTGCAAACAAAATTCTTACAACAGTAATAAGTAATCCGTCTAAGGGGAAATTCATTGGGGATGTTGGGATGTTAGCTCATTCTTGGACAGGAACTCCTCCAACTGTTTATGGAAGACCTGATGTTGCTGTAGATAAGTTGCTCGAAAATCATGTTGTGTTTTCAACAGATAAATTTAATTCATTAACTATTGGTGACAAATTATTACTTGAACCGGATTATCAGGATATGATGATAAATAGATGGGATCAATATATTTGCATTAGAAATGGAATAGTAGAAGAAGTTTGGGATATCCCAGGTAGAGGGTGTGTACAGTAAATTATTTTATTTTTATAAAATTACTCTATTATTTTATAAAAACTTCTTGATTCTGATTGTATAAAATCTTCTTGATTCTGATTGTATAAAATCATTATAAAATAGTTAAATTAATGACTTTTAATTTAAGGAATATATTTATGTAGGGGAGAATATTTCGTCTTGAAGTGAAATCGGGTCATGAAAAATTTTTGTTATCTAATTTTAATAATAGAGAAATCCCTGAAGGACTGGGTGCTTGTTTTTTGATGGAACCTGATGATAAGAAAAAAAATTGGATTGGTGTAGGTGTATTTACTAGTAAAGAATCACACATAAATAATTCAAATAGACCTGAAACACATAAAGATTTTATAGAACTTATGAAACATCTTGAATCAGAGCGAGTTTCGACTGATGGAAATTATCTTATAGGGGAAGTAATTTAGAAGGAGTACATAAATATGTTGAGCAAGAATGTTAACTCTAAAACGATCATAAATACAAGAAATGCACCGCAATCTCTAGGATTATATTCTCAAGCTGTTAAAACTAATAAAAATGAGTTAATTTTTGTTTCTGGTCAAGTTGGAGTTGATATAAATGGAAAGATAGTTGGAGAAAATGATGTTTATCAACAAACTATTCAGACATTTAAGAATATAGAACTTATTTTAAATAGTCAGGATGCTGATTTGAGAGATGTATTAGAATTTACGACATATTTAGTTGGTAAAGCTTCTATTAAACCTTTTTTAGATGCTAGAAAAGAAGTTTTTAGTAATTACTTCTTAAATAATGATTACCCTGCAAATACCTTGCTTGTTATTGAAGCTCTAGTAAGTGATGAATTTTTAGTTGAAATCAAGGCGATTGGAACATTATAAATTTAAATGTATTAAAGTTTATCTATATAATAAGATATTTTGGCAATATTAGATTTGACTTCTTCTAATTCATTTTTGGTCCATTTATAAAAACCTTCTTGTGATTTAGCCCCTAATTTATCATCTTTAAGATTAGATTTGAGTATATTGGGGATTTCTTTTGAGTTTGACAAATGCGGAGCAAGTATTTTATAAATACTCGCTTGTGTGTCCCAACCTCCTAAATCTAGTGTTTTTAAAAGGCCAGATATTGCCCACCTTCTGCCTATACTATATTTGATTACATCATCTATTTGTTGCGGACTTGCCAGGTTATTATCAATTAAATAAAGAGCTTCTCTAAGTAAAGAAACTTGTAATCTAACAGATATAAATCCTGGTATTGGGTTATCTAAAACAACAGGTTTTTTATTTATTGATATTAGTAAATCATGGACTTCAGAAATAGTTTTATTTAGAGTGTTATGACATGGGACTATTTCAACTAATGGAATAATATATGGAGGATTAATATAATGAGTTAGTAGTGTTTTTTTTTGACGATTACAACTTATTTGAAATTCTTCTGGAAGAAAACTAGAGGTAGTGCTAGTAATTATAGTATCCGTATCACATAATTTATCTAGTTTTGAAAATAATGCTATTTTTTCAGATAAGTTTTCATATATAGCTTCTATTATTAAAGGACTATTTTGTATGGATTTTTCTATTGATGAAGAAAATTGAATTCTACTTGTTAATGCGTCAATATCTTGATTAGTTATTCTGTTAATTTTTAATAAAAAACTTATATCATTATTTATTATGTTTTTTGCTTTCTTGATTCCTTCTTTTGTCCTTGAAACAAGTTTTACTTTATATTCGGACAAAGCAAAATCTAAAGCTATTCCACAGCCAATTATTCCAGAACCAATTACACATATGTGATCATTGGATTTTTTTTTAACTATAGTCATTTAATTTAGCTTTTTGTTTAATTACATAGATTCTTTGGGGTTTATTTCTAGTGGTGCAAAGAGAGAATTATTTTCTTCAGATTCTATATTTTTTAATATTTCTTTGGCTGCTTCAGTTGAAACTGAATCTGAATCTTTAGAAATTTTCCTCAAAAAGCTTTTTGAGGAGGGTCCTCCTATAATACCTATAGCATTTATAGCAGCTAATCTAACCTCATTGTCATCGTCTTTTATAAGCTTAGCTATTTCAGATATTTTGTTTGAATTACAAAGCTTTGAATAAGCATTTACTGCCTCAAATCTAATACTAGGGTGGGGTGATTGCAATTCGTATAATATTTGAGGTAACCATTTTTCTTTATATGTTTCTCCCATTGAGAAAATGCCACTTTTTTTAAATTCTATATCATTTGATTCATATGCTTCATATATAAATGAATTTATTTCTTCATCTTCATATGGAGATAGAGATTCTAAGACTTTTTTTCTAATATTTAAATTTTCATCACTTTTAAATATTAACTTAAGGTTCGCAACTATCTTTTCGGCATCTCTTTTTATTACTTTATTATCTAGTGCATTTGTAATAAATATACCTAATAGAGCTACTGCAGAAACTCTGACTTCATTAGGATAATTTTGATTAAGCAAACTAATAACTGGGTCAATTATTTCGCGATCTTCATATTCCCATAAACCTTCAAGTGCTAGTTGTTTAACTTGGTGGTCATTATCTTTCAAAAGTTTTATAAATATTGGGGAATAATCTAGATCAAGATTTTCTTCAGATAATAGAATAAATTTCTTTAACAAATCTATTTTTCGTGGTTTAGAAATTTTATACCAGTTTTTAAAAAAAAATTCTAAATGTTCTCGTTTAATGTGAGAAATATGAATTAATTCGGAATATTTGTAAGGAATATTATCATCAGATATATTTTTGATTAAGTTTATTAAGTCCAAATAAATAACCTTATTAATATTGATATATAATTAGATAACCAATTATATATCAATATTAATAATAAATCTTGATTATTTCTAAGCATAAAATGAGGTAAATTTGCCAGATAATTTTTCTAAAAAAACTGTTTACAGAATAAAACAAATTAATAATACAATAGAATTATTAAAAAACGAATATGATGAAATGAATTGGGAAGTTAGAAGAGAACCTATTTCTGAATTAGTATATACAATATTATCCCAACATACTTCTGATGTTAATTCTATTAGAGCATTCGATAACTTAATTGAAAAATTTAAATCTTTCGAAGAAGTGAAAAATGCTTCTATTAGAGAAATAGAAACTGTAATTTATAGAGGAGGATTGTCAAATATTAAAGCATTGAGAATAAAAGAAGTACTTAGAATTATTTATGAAGATATTGGTTCATTTGATCTTTCGTTTTTATCTGAAATGAATATAAATGAAGCTAAATCTTGGCTTAAATCGTTACCTGGTATAGGTCCTAAAACAGCAGCAATAGTTTTATGTTTTTCTTTTGGAATGCCTGTCATGCCTGTAGACACACATATTTTTCGTCTTTCAAGAAGATTAGGTTTTATCAGTAACAAGACAAATGCTGATGATGCACATGAAATATTAGAAAACATGATTCTGCCAGAAAAAATATTTTCTTTCCATATGAATCTGATAAAGCATGGAAGGGAAATTTGCCTTGCTAGGAGGCCTAAATGCGGGTTATGCGTTTTGTCTACTATATGTCCTTCAAAACAATAATAAATTTATTTTATCCTGTATAATAATAATCTGGTTTTATACAATTGATATTTGAGAGGATCATATGAAAGTAGGTATATTAAATGTTACTGGATATGCTGGAGCAGATCTTGCTCGTATCTTATATCAACATCGTGAAGTAGATATGGTTTCAGTAACTGGTAGAAGTTCAGTTGGTAAAATGATTGGGGATGTCTATCCTCATCTTTCTCAGATTAATTTAAAAATAACTGAAGAGATTGATGAAAATGTTGAATTTATTTTTTCTGCCTTACCTCATTTAGCTAGTATAGAAAAAATAAAAAATAATTTCAATAAAAATGTAAAGATTGTTGATATAAGTGCAGATTTAAGATTAAAAGATAAAGAACAATATAAAATTTGGTATGATTATGATCATTTATATCCAAGTATGTTAGATGAATCAGTTTATGGCTTACCAGAAATACATAAAAATGAAATTTCCTCTTCGAATTTAGTAGCTAATCCAGGATGTTATCCTACTGCATCAATATTAGCATTGGCGCCGTTAGTTAAAAATAAAATTATTAATAATGATATTATAATAGATGCAAAATCTGGAGTTTCTGGAGCAGGTAGATCTTTATCTTTAAAAACTCATTTCTCTGAAATGACAGAAAACATGTTAGCATATTCCTTGAATAACCATCGTCATATGCCTGAAATTAAACAAGAATTAGATTTTATAAACCCAAATCTAAATTCAAATATAACTTTTGTACCCCATCTTTCTCCAATGGTAAGGGGTATATTAGCTACCTGTTATACATCTTGTCAGGAAGGAAATTTCAATCAGGGAAGCAAAGGACAATCAGAACTTTTAAATTTGTTTAAAGATTTTTACTCAACAGATCCTTTTGTTGAAGTAGTAGATTCTCCCCCTATGACCAAACAAACTCTAGGAACCAATAAATGTGTAATATACCCTTATTTGGATAACAATTCTAATAAAGTGATTGTGATTAGCTGTATAGACAACTTGGTTAAAGGTGCTGCAGGGCAAGCTGTACAAAATATGAATATAATGTGTGGGTTTCATGAAGATGAGGGTTTAAAACAGTTGGCTATATATCCATAAAACAATTACAATTCATATATTCAATGATTTATGGCCCCATCGTCTAGAGGCCTAGGACAGCGCCCTTTCAAGGCGTAAACACGGATTCGAATTCCGTTGGGGCCATACCATTTTTGATTGAGGAAGCTTATTATGAGTAATATACGTCATTTTACTGCAACTGGGTTTGTTGTAGATTCGTGTGCTGTATTACTGCATTGGCATCCTAAAATTTTAGCTTGGTTACCTCCAGGAGGACATGTTGAAATAAATGAAGACCCTGTTGAAGCTGTATTAAGAGAAGTTTTAGAAGAGACAGGCCTCAAAGTAAAAATATTAAGTATTAGAGATAGATTAGATTTTGTAGAGCCTATTCAAATTGAAGCTCCATTTATTATTATGTTAGAAAATATTTTAGATAAAAATAATGGTAATCATCAACACATTGATATGATATATTTTTGTAAATTAATTGAGAAATGCAATTCATTAAAACCTGGATGGATATGGGTTCATAAAGATAATATTTTAAAGAAATTGCCTTTAAAGACTCCAAATGGATCATTTGCAATCATACCTAAAGATGTAAGATCACTTGCGATGAAATCTTTTGAATTTGCAGAAAAAATTTAAAGGGAGATTATATGCCAAAATATAAGATAGCAGTTATAAGAGGAGATGGAATAGGTCCTGAAGTAATTGAAGAAGGTTTGAAAATATTAGATTATTTTTCAAAGAATAGCAATGTAGACTTTTCTTTTACAGAATTATCTTGGGGCTCTGACTATTTTTTTAAAAATGGATTTATGATGCCAGAAAATGCTATTGCTCAATTGTTAGATTTTGATTCAATCTATTTAGGTGCTGTAGGACATCCAGATTTACAAGATCATATTACTTTAAATGGATTGTTATTACCAATAAGAAGACAATTTGATCAATATGTATGTGAGCGTCCTTCAGTATTATATAAAGGAATAAATTCCCCTCTTAAAGGCTATAAGGCTGGTGAAATAGATTTTGTTGTAATAAGAGAAAACACTGAAGGTGAATATGCTAATATTGGAGGATTTCAATATTTTGGAGATCCTAACGAAATTGGAATTCAAACTAGTCTATTTACAAAAAGAGGATGTGAAAGAGTTATGAATTATGCTTTTGAGTTAGCTCGCAAACGAAATGATAAGAAATTTGTAACTTCTATAACAAAATCAAATGCTCAAGGATATGGAATGGTTGTTTGGGATAGAGCATTTGATAATATTGCAAAAAATTATCCAGATATAAAAACTGAATCTTTATTAGTGGATGCAGCATGTATGGATTTTATTCGTAAGCCAGAAACTTTTGACGTTGTTGTAGCAAGCAACTTGTTTGGAGATATATTGACAGATATAGGAGCAATAATTACAGGGAGTATGGGGCTAGCACCTAGTGGTAATATTGATCCTTCTCGTAATTTCCCATCCATGTTTGAACCTGTCCACGGAAGTGCTCCGGACATAGTTGATCAAGGTGTTGCAAATCCTTTGGCTGCTATTTTTTCAGCAGCTATGATGTTAGATCATTTAGGAGAAAGCAATTTTTCTAAAATGATAAAAAATGCTGTGGAACAGTTAATTATAGATGCAAATGTTTTGACTAAAGATTTAGGAGGAACATCTACTACATCTAAAGTAGGTAATTCAGTAGTTGATAATATTAAAGATCTATATTAATTTATAAATATTGGAGCAATATAATGGAATCATCCAATTTATTTCCAGACCGCTATCCACATCAATCAATAGAAAAAAAATGGCAAGAGAAATGGTTTGAAGATAAATTATATAAAGTAAATGATGAAAATGACAAACCTAAATGGTATGAATTAACTATGTATCCATACCCTTCAGGAGATATGCATATTGGACATTGGTATGCTATGACACCATCAGATACTCGTGCTAGATTTCGTAGAATGCAAGGATATAATGTTTTGCATCCTATGGGTTTTGATGCGTTTGGTTTACCTGCTGAAAATGCTGCTATAAAACACGGCATACACCCTTATAAATGGACAATGCAGAATATAAAAAATATGCGTCGACAATTGAAATCTATGGGGACAATTTATGATTGGGATAGAGAAATAGTTACATGTAGTCCAGAATATTATAAATGGAATCAATGGGTGTTTTTAAAGATGTATAAATTAGGGCTTGCTTATAGATCTTATGCACCAGCGAATTGGTGTGATTCATGTAATACTGTTTTAGCTAATGAACAAGTATTAGAAACTGGGCTATGTGAAAGATGTGATACTGAAGTAATTAAACGTGATTTAAATCAGTGGTTTTTTAAAATCACTAAATATGCTGATGAACTATTAGACCAATCTAATATTGATTGGCCAGAAAAAATAAAATCTATGCAGATGAATTGGATTGGGAAAAGTGAAGGGGTACATGTGGAATTTGATATTTCTGAGTACTCTTCAAGTCCAAAACATATAAGCACATTTACTACTAGGATAGATACAATATTTGGAGTTGCATTTTTAGTTATTGCTCCAGAGCATCCTTTAGTATCGAAATTGACTACTTCTGAAAACGTTAATGATGTAGAAAATTATATTTATGAATCAAGCAAGTCTTCTGAAATAGAAAGATTATCTACAGATAAAGATAAGACAGGAGTATTTACTGGTTCTTATTGTATCAATATGTTAAATGGAGATCGTATACCAATTTTTGTGGCAGATTATGTACTTGTAAGTTATGGAACTGGTGTAGTAATGGGAGTACCCGCACATGATCAAAGAGATTATGTATTTGCGAAAAAATATAAATTAGATATTAAAATTGTAGTTGAAGAATCTTCATCTTCAGGACTAGTTCTTACAGAAGCATATTTGTCAGATGGATTTATGGTCAATTCAGGTATATATGATGGTTTGTCAAATATTGAAGCTAAAGAGAAAATCGCAGATTATATTGAAAAGGAAAAATATGGAAAAAGATCTGTGAATTATAAGATGAGAGATTGGTTGATATCGAGACAACGTTATTGGGGAACTCCAATACCAATTATTTATTGTGATAATTGTGGAACAGTTCCAGTTCCAGAGGAAAATTTACCTGTATTGTTACCAGAAAATGCAGAATTTTTACCTACAGGAGAATCACCATTGGCTACAAGTATAGATTTTGTAAATACTAGTTGTCCTAAATGTGCAGCAAATGCAAAACGAGAAACTGATACCATGGATACTTTTGTTGATTCTTCATGGTATTTTCTCAGATATTTAAGTCCAAATTATACTGAAGGAATTTTTGACACAAATAAAGTTTCAGAATGGGGTACTGTTGATCAATATACAGGAGGCGCTGAGCATGCAGTTATGCATCTGTTATATGCAAGATTTTTTGTTAAAGTATTAAGAGATTTAGGATTGATTGATATTGATGAACCATTTAAGAGACTTTTTAACCAAGGCCATATAATATCTGGAAGCCAAAAGATGAGTAAATCACGAGGTAATGTTGTTTCACCTGATGAATATGTTGATCAAGTTGGATCTGATGTAATTAGGTGCTATTTAATGTTTATTGGTCCCTGGGATCAAGGCGGAGAATGGTCAGATAATGGACTAAAAGGTATGTCTAGATGGATTAATAGAGTATGGGAAATATTTAATAGAGATTTAAGTTGTATATCTTCTGATGATATGAATCCTATAATAGAAAAAGAAGCTGAGTATATAATTAATAAAACTATTCGTAAGGTTACAGAAGATTTAGAAAAATTTAAATTTAACACTTGTATAGCTTCTCTCATGGAATATACTAATTGGATAAATGAAAAATTAAATACAAAATTTATTAATAAGTCTATGTGGGATAAGATCACAAAAAATCTGATTTTGTTACTTGCTCCATTTGCGCCTCATATTTCTGAAGAATTATGGGTTTCACAAGGTAATCAATATAGTGTACATAATCAAAATTGGCCTAAATGGAATGCAGAATACTTGTCACAAGACACTAAAACTATAGTTATACAAGTTAATGGTAAATTTAGAGATAAAATAGAAGTTTCTTCTAGAAAGTCTGAAAACGAAATAAAAGAAATTGTTTTACAAAGTGACCGTGTTAAGCAGCATATATCTGGTAAAAATATATTAAAAATAATATATGTAAAAGATAAATTAATTAATTGTGTAGTTAAATAATTATAACTGGATAAATAGGAGTTTAAATGGATTTTAAAATTGCGATATTACCTGGAGATGGGATAGGACCAGAAGTCATAGCTGAATCTGTGAAAATTTTAAAAATAATTGGGAAAAAATATGGACACTCTTTTGATTTGTATAATGGAATTATAGGAGGTGTAGCAATTGATGAATTTGCTAACCCTATCCCAAATGAAACTTTGTCAATAATAGAAAAATCGGATGCTATACTATTTGGTGCAGTTGGAGGTCCTAAATGGGATGATCCAGATGCAAAAATAAGACCTGAAGATGGTATATTGTTTTTGCGTAAATCATTGAATTTATTTGCAAATTTACGACCGATTAAAATTTTCCCATCTTTAATAAATACAAGCCCTATTAAACCAGAATTACTAAATGGAGTTGATATAATTGTGGTTAGAGAACTAACAGGAGGTCTTTATTTTGGAACTCCAAAAAAACGTTGGTCAACTTCTAAAGGTCGTAAAGCAGTAGACACATTGATTTATTCTGAATCAGAAATAAAGAGAATTTTAAAAATTGCCTTTCAACTTGCATTAGTTAGGAATAAAAAATTAACATCTGTAGATAAAGCGAATGTGTTAGAAACGGGAAGACTTTGGAGGCAAATTGCCACTGAAATGTCTATAGATTACCCTGACATAGAATTGGAGCATATACTTGTTGATAATGCATCTATGCAGATAATTCAGAACCCTAATAAATTTGATGTAATTGTTTCTGAAAATACGTTTGGAGATATATTAACTGATGAAGCTTCAATATTATCTGGATCTATGGGAATGATTCCTTCTGCTAGTTTATCTTCTCTAAATAATAATATTAAGTCTAGAAATACCAAACCTTCTTTATATGAGCCTATACATGGAACTGCTCCTGATATAGCAGGTAAAGGAATCGCAAACCCAATAGGTATGATATTAAGTGTTGCATTGATGCTAAATTATTCTTTTGGGTTAAAAAAAGAGGCTGATGCAATTAATAATTCTGTAGAATCTGTATTGTCTTTAGGTTATCGCACAAAAGATATAGTTTCTACGGGTAACAAACCTTTGTCTACAAGTAAAATGGGAGATATGATTAAAGATCATATAGAGTAATATTTATATTTCGGATAGTTTGATAAATATAATTTTTATCTAAATAGATCTTCATTTTTTGGTCTGATTATTTTTTTTGCTCCTGAATTACTTTTTGAGAATGGATAGTTTCTAATTATAGAAACGGGTATATTATCTGATTTAAACGTAACTAATTCTGCAGATGAAGCTAATTCATCAGCGATGCATATGTTAGTACTTGTAAGCGTTTTACCTTGAGCATCTTTCGAGTTTATATAATCTACTATAGGTTCTATTCTTGAAGCTCCTATAGCAAAGTTTACTTGTCCATGTCTCCATGCTCTACCAAATGTATCGGTAATAATTACAGATATAGACTTATTATTTAGTAAATGAGAAATATCTGAACATATTTTATTTGCTGATTTGTCTGCGTCCTTGGGTAATAGAGATACATTGTTATTACCTGGAATATTTGAATTATCTATTCCAGCATTTGCACATATAAACCCTTGTTTAGTTTCAGTTATTAAAATATTTCTTTCTTCATCAATACGAATTATTGATTTACTTTCATTGATAATTAATTCAATTAATCTGGGGTCTTTATTTACTCGTGAAGCTAATTTTATTGCATAATCAGAAGGTTTAATGTTGATTAAATTTTTTATTCGACCTTCTGACTTCGAAACAATTTTTTGAGTTATAATTATAATGTCGTTTTTTTTAATTGGGGTCCCTTGTTCAAGTGACTTCGATACTATAATATCTGCTATATTATCTTTATGTTTTATTTCTGGTATCCCTATAATGCCAATAATTTCTACTCTAGGAAATAAGATGGATTTATCATTATCAGTATATTTATTCATATTTCACTTATTTTTTGTTTGATTTCAATGTGGAATTGTTTTAAATTAAAAATGTTGAATTTTACTATACCACTTAAAATAAAGGATATATATGTTTAGAAGTTTAATGTTTGTACCGGGTAATAGATTGGATATGTTAGAAAAATCTTTAACTATTGCTCCAGATGTATATATTCCTGATATGGAAGATTCAATTCCGTTTGAGAGGAAAAAAGAAGCTCGGGAGACTATTTCAAAGTTTTTGCCTAATATGACTATTAATAATAATATAATTATACCTAGAGTCAACCCTATTAATTCTGGGATTATTGAAGAAGATATTCGTTCTGTGTTGGAGCATAAGATTTTCGGAATATCAGTTGGAAAAATTGATACTTCTAATGATATTGATTTGATTGCAAATATATTATATAAATATGAAAATATTAATAATGTTGAGCGAGGAAGTATTAAAATTATACCTTGGATAGAAACAGCTTTAGGTATAATGAATGCTTATCAAATATGTTGTAGTTCTCCAAGAGTTATATCAGTTGCATTTGGAGCAGAAGACTTTACTAACGATATGAGTATTGCACGATCTGATGATGGTTTTGAAATAGATTATCCTCGTAAGTTAATAACAATTGCTGCTAAAGCTGCAGGGATACAAGCTTTTGATACACCTTATACAAGATTTAAAGATATGGAAGGTTTAAAAAAGGATATATTAATTGCCAAAAGATTAGGTTTTTCTGGTAAATTTGCTATTCATCCTTCACAAGTTACAATTATTAATAAGGAATTTTATCCATCTGAATCTGATATTGAAGAAGCAAATAAAATAATTGAAACTTTTGAAGAAGCTCAAAAAATGGGTCGTGGATCTACAGCGTTAAATGGACAAATGATTGATATTCCAGTTGTTGAAAGAGCAAAGAAAATATTGGAAATGATTAGAAGGTTTGATGTTGAATAAATCAGATAAAATTATTTTAAAAGAGATGAGGTTTTTTGCTAAACATGGCGTAAGTGTTGACGAGAAAATTTCAGGGCAAGAATTTTCAATAAATTTAGAAATAGAATGTATATTAGATAAAGTTTTTAAATCTGACTTAATTGAGGATACAGTTGATTATAGTGAAATATATAATATAGTCAAAGATATTATTATGCATTCTAGTTATAATTTGTTAGAAACTATAGCTAATAAAATTGTATTAGAATTGTTGTTAATTTCTAAAGTCCAATCAGTATATATAGAGGTTAAAAAACTAAATCCACCAATAAAAGATATTAATATTGCTTATACTGGAGTTAGTTTGTATAGAACTAACCCTTCTTAGCCAGTCTTCTATAAGCATGTAATGTTTTTTCTGTATATCCATTTGGTGAATCTACTCCATTAAATACTAATTCAAGAGCTGCTTGAAACTCAATACTTTCATCATAATTATCTGACATGTTATTATAATTACTATCATGAGCATTTTGTTGGTCAACTATTTTTGCCATACGCTTAAATATAGAAATTATATCTTCTTTATTAGTAATTTCATTATGAACCCAGTTTGCAATATGTTGGCTAGAAATTCTTAAAGTAGCTCTATCTTCCATTAGGGCAACATTATTTATATCTAATACTTTAGAGCAGCCTATACCTTGTCCTACCCATCTGGATACATAACCTAAAATACTTTGTGCATTGTTTTCTAATTCTTTTTGTATATCAGGTGCATTCATTTTTTTATCCAACATTAACGGAGGGGTAAGTAAAGTCAAAAGATTAGTTGGTTCTCTATTTAGCAATTGATCTTGTATATCTTTTACGTTTATAGTGTGGTAATGGAGCGCATGTAATGCCGCAGCTGTAGGAGAAGGTACCCACGCAGTATTAGCTCCAGATTTAGGATGACTTATTTTAGTCTTTAGCATTTCGTTCATTTCATCAGGCATAGCCCACATTCCTTTGCCTATTTGAGCATTACCTATAAAACCACTTTTAATTGCTATATCAACATTTTGGTCTTCATAAGCTTGAATCCAAGGTTCATTTTTAATTTCAGATTTGGGGAGTACTGCTCCAGCTTTCATACTGGTATGAATTTCATCTCCAGTTCTGTCTAAGAATCCAGTATTTATAAATATAATTCTATTTCTAGCTTCATATATACACTGTTGTAAGTTGACTGAAGTACGTCTTTCTTCATCCATTATTCCAATTTTGATAGTATTAGTTTTTAGATTTAATGCTTGTTCAACACGATCAAATAATTCAACAGTTGCAGCTACTTCTTTTGGTCCGTGCATTTTTGGTTTCACAATATATATGTTTTTCTCAGGACTATTAGAATATTTAGAATTACCTTTTAAGTCGTGTATTGATGCAAGCGCAGTTATCATTATATCTAAAAACCCTTCAGGAATTTCTGTGTCTTCTTTTGTTAACACAATGTCAGTATACATGTGTATACCTACATTTCTTGCTAACATTAAGCTTCTTCCAGAGAGAGTATATTTTTCATCTTCATTTTCTTTTGAAGTAAAAATTTTATCTGGATTTAGAGTTCTTATTAATTCTGAACCATCTTTATTAAAAGTAGTATTTATAGTTCCTTTCATTAATTCAGTCCAATTAGTATATGCACGTAGTTTGTCTTCTGCATCTACTGCAGATACTGCATCTTCAAAATCTTGAATTGTAGTTATTGCTGATTCAATCAATATATCTTTAATTCCAGCGGAATGGGATTTGCCTATAGCATGGGCTCTATCTAATTGTATTTCGATATGTAATTGATTGTTTTTTAGTAATATTGAAGTCAAGTTTTTTTCAGTATTTTTTATATAACCTACAAATTTAGATGGGTCAATTAATTGTGTTTCAGAGTTATCTGCCATTATTGCTATTAAATTATATTTGCCGTTAATTTTATTTACTTTAAAGTTACTTACACTAGAATAACTTGAATTTTTCAAAGTAAAAATTTTATCTAAAAATATATTTGAATAAGAGACTACTTTTGATCCTCTATGAGTATTATATGCTGAATCTTTTGTAGCTCCATATTCTTCAGATATTACATTTGTTCCATATAGTGAATCATATAAACTCCACCATCTAGCATTTGCTGCATTAATAGCAAATCTAGCATTATCTACAGGAACGACTAATTGAGGGCCTGCTATTTTAGATATTTCTGTGTCAATGTTTTGGGTATTTATTTTAAAAGCAGGAAGATTTTCAGTTAAATAATGAATTTTTTTCAGAAAATTCTTATATTCAGCTACATTGAATTTCTCATTATTATGATTTTGATGCCAATCATCTATCTTTTTTTGTATATCATCTCTTTCTTTTAATAAATCAGTATTTTTACTGCTGAGATCTTCAATAATCGAACTAAATTCATTCCAGAATTTTTCTTTTGATATACCTGTCCCAGGAATTATATTTTCGTTTACTAATTTATAAAGGATAGGTGATACTTTAATATTTGATATTTCAATAAGATCCATTGTGTAGCCTTTTATGTAAATATATTATTAAATTTTATAGTCTGAATTATACTTGTATTATTAGAATTATTAAAGATAAGTATTAATAATTACGTTAGTATTATATTCAATTCTTTGTTATTTTTCTGATACTATATAAATTAGAGAGGTTAGATTATATATGTCAGATGATAAATTGAATTTGGAATTTGTTATGGATAAAGTTTACGATCCTAAATCTGTTGAACTAACTATTTATAAATATTGGATGGATTCAGAATTTTTTACTCCAAAAATTGATAAAAACAAGAAACCTTTTGTAATTATTATGCCTCCACCGAATGTTACAGGGCAATTACATATAGGACATGCTTTAACCGTAGCCCTTGAAGATTTAATGGTAAGGTGGCATAGAATGAAAGGAGCCCCTACATTATTTTTGCCAGGGTCTGATCATGCGGGTATTGCCACGCAAGTAGTAGTAGAACGTTCATTAGCATCCCAAGGTATCTCCAGGCATGATTTAGGAAGAGAAGAATTTTTAAATAAAGTACAGGAATGGGTTGAATTATATGGAGATAGAATTTATGACCAATTTAAGCGTCTAGGGGCGTCATGTGATTGGAGCAGGAAAAGCTTTACATTAGATCCTATACCTTCTAAAGCAGTTCGTAATACTTTTGTGAATTTATATAATAAAAATTTGATATACAGGAAAAATGCAATAACTAATTGGTGTCCTAGATGTGTTACAGCATTATCTGATTTAGAAGTGAAATATAAAGAGGAAAAAGGTAATTTATATTATATTAGATATGATATAAAGGATTCTGATTTATCTATAATTATTGCAACTACTCGTCCTGAGACTATGCTAGGAGATACAGCTGTTGCAGTTAATTCTAAAGATGATAGATACAATGGATATATTGGCAAGAATGCGATATTACCTATAGTAGGTAGGGAATTAATTATTATTGAAGATTCTATTGTTGATATTGAATATGGAACAGGTGCTTTAAAAATTACGCCTGGACATGATCCCAATGATTTTATTATTGGAGAAAAGCATAAACTTGAAATGATCAATTTACTTGATTCAAATGGTAAATTCAATGAAAAAGCTGGAGTTTATTCAGGTTTATCAATTAAAGATGCAAGAATTGAAATTGTAAAAGAATTAGAAGAATTAGGTAATTTACTTAAGATTGAAGATATTTATCATTCTGTAGGGCATTGTGACAGATGTGATGAAATCGTAGAACCTATAATTAGTAAACAATGGTATGTTAAAGTTGAACCTCTAGCTGATAAGGCTAGAGAAGTGATAATAAATGGTTCGATAAAAATCATTCCTGATAGATTTGCAAAGATATACTTTAATTGGATGGATAATATAAGAGATTGGTGTATTAGTAGACAGCTTTGGTGGGGGCATCGTATTCCAGTATGGAATTGTAATGATTGTGATGCAATAATTGTACAAATTCAAGATCCAGAAAATTGTGATAAATGTTCTTCAAATAATATTTATCAAGATCCAGATGTTTTAGATACATGGTTTAGTTCGGGACTATGGACTCATTCAACTTTGGGTTGGCCAGAAAATACTGAAGATTTGGATTATTTTTATCCAAGTTCTGTTATGGAAACAGGCCATGACATATTGTTTTTCTGGGTTGCTAGAATGATAATGCTAGGTATTGAAAATACAGGGGAAATTCCATTTGAAAATATATATTTGCATGGTTTAGTTAAAGACCCTGATGGTATTAAAATGAGTAAATCAAAAGGTAATGTAATGGATCCTTTGGATTTAGTAGATGCTTATGGAGCGGATGCATTACGCTTTGCATTAACTACAGGTACATCTCCTGGTAATGACATGAGGCTAAATGAACAAAAAATGGAATCTGCTCGCAATTTTGCGAATAAATTATGGAATGCTTCTAGATTTGTAATTAGCAATCTTCATGATTTAGATATGAATTCAGATTTCGATTCTATTAATCCGTCTAATATACAAGATAAATGGATAATTACTAAGTATATAAATACAATTCAAAATGTTGAAAGATTTCTTAATAATTATCAGTTTAGTGAAGCCCAAAAAGTAATATATGACTTTTTTTGGACTGAATTTTGTGACTGGTATCTTGAGATGGCGAAAATACGACTTAAGAATGCAAAAAATGAAAGCGCTATACATACTTTAGTGTATGTTTTACAGGGGGTTTTACGTTTGTTGCATCCATTTATGCCTTTTGTAACAGAAAAAATATGGCAAATGCTTATGAATTCTGTTAATCCTAAAGAACATATACCATTAATAACTAGACCTTATCCGGAATTTTCAAAATCGGAAAATCATTTGATAGACAATGATGCTGTTAAAGAAATCTCTGTCATAATTGAAATAATTAGAGCTATAAGAAATGTAAAAGTTGATTTTCGTATTCAAAATGTTAACAATTTAGATGTGTATTTTAATTCAGATAAATTTAATAAAAATATAATCAAAGAAAAAGACACGATAATTGAGATGAGTAAAATTAATTCATTTATGAACTATGAAGATTTTCCAAAGACTACTAGTTTGAGGTCTGTTTCTTTAGTCTTATCTAATTCTATTTTAACAATTTCATTGTCTAAAGAAATAGATATTGGTTCTGAAATTAAAAGATTAGAATCTGAAAGACTAAATTTAGTTTCTAGAGAAAATAATTTATTAAAAAGAGTTAAGGATGATGAATTTTTATCTAATGCACCTCAAGAGATAATAGATAAAGAGATTGAAAGATTAAATTCTATTACTGAACGTAAAAGAAGGATTGATGATCTACTTAATAAAACTATTAGTACTTGATAATTACTATAATAAATGAAAATTATCTAAAGCTGACTTTTTGTTTAATAATTTAGCTGAGTTATTATATATATTTGATATGTCTAATATATTGTAAAATTCTGTTATTCCTTTTTTGGTATAACTTGCTGATCTTGATTTGTCTGAAGATTTTAATCTGTATTTAAACAACCAATATGTAAATAGTTTAACTTCAGTTATAGAAAATGTTCTCTTGGGTTTAATATTTTGTTCTTCATAAAAATAGTTTAATAATGATGCTTGATCTAATAAATATATATTTTGAAATGCTTCTTCTGAGTAGTCTTGACTAAATTGATTACCATTACTTAAATTACGTTTTTGGATTTCATTTTCAACAGATATCATTATTGATTCTTCTATTGTAATACCATAAAAATAATTTAAATAACCACGATATTTACTCATACCAATTAAATTTTTGAAATTAGAAAGTGATATGATCTCGGGTAATGTTCCATGAGTTATGAATTCTTCTATTTCTTCTTTATATAAATTAAAATCGTTGATTTCATAGCACAATCTTTCAGCTAAAACTAACCAGTCAAATGCTTCACCATCTAAAAAATATATTAGATTTCTGTTATTGTAATTTTCTTTTGGTTTAGTCCATAATGAAATTGATTCCAATACAGATGTAAACCAATGCTTCCCATTTTTAATTGAGTGATTCAAATGCGTTATTGGTTCGTTCATATTTGATTTCTTTACAAAATATCAAGAACCATGACATCTTTTATATTTAATACCACTTCCACAGTGGCATGGTGAATTCCTACCTGTTTTGAGATTTTTCGATATACTATTATTGTTAACTTTATCATTTTTATTCAAATTAGTTACATTTTTTATTTGGTTATTAGGGTTAGTTTGTAATTTAACATTGAATATACTGTACGCTATGTCCTGTCGGATTTTATATTCGAGATTTTGAAACATTTCATGCGCTTCTTTTTTGTACATTATAAGAGGATCTCTTTGCCCATAAGCATGTAGGCCAATGCCTTGCCTTAAATTATCTATATTTGTTAAATGTTGGACCCAATTACTATCCATTGATTGAAGCATTACAGATTTTTCTAATTGCCTTAAAATTTCTGGATTCAAATGGTTTTCTAATTCTTCATATACGCTTAAAGTATGCTTTTGTAAATACTCTTCTATTTCATTACGTTGGGTAGAAATAAAGAATGATTTATCTTTAAATTTTAAACTAGAATTAAACATTAAATTGAATTCATTGATCATCTCACTGGGATCCCAATTTGGAGAATGATTTTCGGGGATAAAATCTGATATCAATTCTTGAGTTTTTTCAAAAATAATCTGATTGATATTTGACTTTAAGTCAGCCGCTTCAGTTAAGACTTTGTTTCTTTCTTTATATATGATATCTCTTTGAGCATTAATTACATCATCATATTCTACTAATTGTTTTCTTATATCAAAATTGTATGATTCGACTTTTGTTTGAGCACTTTCTATTGATCTATTGATCATTTTATTTTCAACAGGAGTTGATGTGTCCATACCAGCCCAATCCATAACTGCTTTTATACGTTCTCCACCGAAACGCCTCATGAGTTCATCATCCATAGCTACATAGAAAGATGAACTGCCAGGGTCTCCTTGTCTACCTGCTCTTCCTCTTAATTGATTGTCTATACGTCTTGATTCATGCCTTTCAGTTCCAACTATATGTAATCCCCCTAATCCTAAAACTTTATTATGTAAAGTTTCCCATTCTTCTTTAGAATCAGGATTTTTCCCTCCTAGTACAATATCAGTTCCTCTTCCCGCCATATTTGTAGCTACAGTAACAGCCCCAGGACGACCAGCCTCCTCAATTATTGATGCTTCTTTTTCATGGTGCTTAGCATTTAAAACAGAATGTTTCACACCGATATTTTTTAGATTTTTACTTAATATTTCAGACTTTTCGATATCTGTAGTACCGATAAGTATAGGTTGCATAGATTCATGGCGAGATTTGACGTCTTTTAGTATAGCTTCCATCTTTGATTTCTGGTCTTGGAAAATTAAGTCAGAGGAATCTTCTCTTAGCATTGGTTTATTTGTAGGTATTTCAATTACTTCAAGCTTGTATATTTTCCAAAATTCTTCTGCTTCAGTTGATGCGGTTCCAGTCATCCCCGATAATTTTGGATACATTCTGAAGTAATTCTGAAGAGTAATTGTTGCATAAGTAACAGTTTCTCTTTGTACTTTTAATCCTTCTTTAGCTTCTAAAGCCTGATGTAATCCATCAGAATATCTTCTGCCATGCATTAACCTACCAGTAAATTCATCTACTAATACTATTTGTCTTTCATTAATAACGTATTCACGATCTTTTTGGAATAGAGCATGAGCTTTAAGAGCATTTTCTACAAAATGAACTGAATTGAAATTGTCAGGATCATATAAGTTATCTACATTTAAATAGTTTTCTATTTGATCTGTTCCTTCAATGGTAAGAGATACATTTTTATGTTTTTCATCGATAGTGTAGTCTTTTTCAAGTGATAGCCTAGGGACTATTTTCGCAAATTTATAATATTCATTTGGTGACTGGCTTGATGGACCACTAATAATTAAAGGTGTCCTTGCTTCATCAATTAAAATATTATCTACTTCATCAACTATAGCAAAATTTAAGGGTCTTTGAACTTTTAAAGCCCTTTCAGTTGTCATATTATCTCTTAGATAATCAAATCCGAATTCATTATTTGTTCCATAAGTTATATCAGTGTTATAAGCTTTATTTCTTTGTACTGATATCAATTTTTCATTATTTTCTTCTGAAGAATAAATAAAAGATGATTCATGTTGAAGAACACCTACTGTTAATCCTAACATGTTGAATATTTCGCCCATCCACTCAGCATCTCTTCTAGCTAAATAATCATTAACTGTAATTACGTGGACACCTTTATCTTCTAAAGCATTTAAATATGTAGCTAATGTAGATACTAAAGTTTTACCTTCACCAGTTCGCATTTCTGCTATTTTACCTTCGTGTAAAGCAATTCCTCCTAATAATTGAACATCAAAATGTCTTTGATTTAAAGATCTTTTAGAGGCTTCTCTTACTAAGCAAAAAGCTTCTACTAAAATGTCGTCTAATGTAACAGATTTTGTTTTTAGGGAATTCTTTAATTTAGTAGTATGAGTTTTAAGTTCTATTTCGGACAAATGGGAATAGTTTTGTTCTTGGCTGTTGATTTCATCAACAGTATGTCTCATATTTTTAATTATTTTTTCATTTGAATCGCCAAATAGATTAGTAAACCATTTCAATTAGAATTACTCCTTAATTGATTTTAAGAACTTAATATTTATTACAATATTGTTTGGTTAAACATAGCTCCAACTGATAATCCATTATGAATTCTAAATATTGCTTCTCCAAAAAGGTTTGCTATTGAAACGATTCGTAATTTATCAGAGCTTTGTTTTTTTGTTATTGGTAAAGTGTTAGTTATGACTAATTTTTTTATTACACTTTCAGATATGATTTTTGCAGCATTTCCTGAAAGGACTGGATGAGTTACATAACAATAAATATCTTTTGCTCCGTTTTCTTTTAATATATTTGCTGCGGATATAACAGTCCCACCAGTACCAATTTCATCGTCAATAATAAGAGCGTTCAATTCATTGACTTTTCCTATTAACGTACCAGAACCGATTTTTTCTTCATTACCTAATCTTTGTTTTTCTACTATTGCAATTGGCATTTCTAATATATCAGCTGTATTTCTTGCTCTTTTTGCATCTCCCACATCTGTAGCAGCTACTACAGAATTAACTGGACCATTTTCCTTAAAGTCTTTAGCTAATGTGGGGACAGCACTAAGTTCATCAACAGGGATATTAAAAAACCCTTGAATTTGTCCAGCATGAAGGTCCATAGTTAGTACTCTATCTGCTCCAGCTACAGTAATTAAATTTGCAACTAATCTAGCAGTTATAGGTACCCTTGGTTGGTCTTTTTTATCACTTCTGCCATAAGCAAAATATGGAATCACAGCTGTGATTCTACCTGCTGAAGCTCTTTTTGCAGCATCAATCATAATTAATAATTCCATTAGATGGTCGCTAACAGGGGATGAAATAGTTTGAATTATAAAAACATCTTTTTCACGAATATTTTCATTATATTTAACAAATATATTATCGTTACTAAATTTAAAAACTTCACAGTCACTAAGTGTGGTATCTAAATATTTGCAAATTTCATTAGCTAATGAACGGTGAGAATTACCTGTTACAATTGTTAATTCTTCGAAAATAGCCACTGTATCTCCTAATATGTAGATATTTTATTTAATATTAAAATCATAGGTGTTAAGCAAGCAATATTATAACACAATAAATTCTGTTATAGATATAAATTTTAGCTTGATTAAAGTGTAGGAGGTTTAGGTTTGCTTATTACTGGAGTTGCTTCTGGGTGAAGTTTATTATGTTTATTATTTTTCTTTAATTTTCCTCTTAAAATCTTTGTTGATTTTTGATTGATTTTATTTTCTTTAATTACTACACCATATATATTTTTAGCATGTTTAGATGTGATTTTTTCTTCTAAAAAGTCCTTTAAAACAGATTCGGGATTTCTATTAAAAGGGTTTCCGTATCCACCTCCACCTGATTGAATTAATCTGTAAACTTCACCTTTTTTTAATGTCTTAAGAAACTTAGAAGGTAAAATAGTGTTATTTGAACTAGGATTAAGTATATTATAATTTCGTGTCCCTGGTGATCCTCCTTGAGTACCCCAAGGCAGAAATTTACTTCGGTCAGATCTGATTTGAAGAGTTGCTTCTTCATGTAATAATTGGAATTCTCTAACCATGCCCATTCCTCCTCTATATTCACCAGCTCCTTCCGTATTTTGAATGAATCCATATCTATTAATCTGTAGAGGGTAATTGGCTTCAATGCTTTCAATAGGAGTATTTGCTTGATTAGTCACAGGAGCAGCAGCACCATCAGCACCATCTATATTAGGTCCTCCTCCTCTAGGTCCATCATTATTAAATTCAACAAATACAAAAGCTTTGCCATTAGGGTAATAACCTCCAAAACTTACTGCTACTTCTCCTCCTCCCCAAGCTCCAGGAACTTTATTTGGTAAGGCTTTTGCCATAGCTCCGAAAACAGTATGTGCGACTCTAAACCCCCCCAATCCTCTAGCAGCAACTGGTGCAGGGTGTTGTGCGTTTACATAACAGCCTGGAGGAGCAGTCACTTTTATTGGGCGAAAAAAACCAGTATTTGCTGTTATGTCAGGGTTTGTTAAGTTTTTGAATACTGTGTAAACTGCTGATTTAGTAAAAGGGAGAGTAGGATTTATAGATCCTTTAGCTTGAGGTGATGTACCTGTGAAATCTACATGTAACTCATCGTCTGTTATTGTTACTTTAGCTTTAATAGCTATAGGGTCAGGTGATATTCCGTCATCGTCAATATAGTCTGTGAAATCCCAGCTCCCATTAGGGAGTGCTTTTATTTCAGCTCTAGTTAATCGTTCAGTATAATCAATTATATCTGTCATATATACTTTTATATTTTCAATACCGTACTCATCAATTAGTTGAATTACATCTCTTTCGCCTTGTTTAAGTGCTGAAATCTGTGCAAGAACATCACCTGTAACCATATCTGGGACTCTTACATTTTTTTGGAGTATTCTCCATACAGCATTATTTAGATTGCCTTTTTCTATTAGTTTAATCGGAGGTATTCTTAGACCTTCTTGGTAAATTTCAGTATTATCACAAGCATTCCCTCCAGCGACCCTTCCTCCTATATCTGTATGATGTGCAATTACGCATGTCCAAGCAGCTAAAATATTGTTGTAAAATATTGGTTTGAATAAGAAAATATCGGGTAAATGACTAGCACCTTCATAGGGGTCATTATTTGCAAATATATCTTCAGGTTTTACATCTTCCCCAAAATAATCAATTACTGCTTTTAAGGCAGGCTGCATAGCTCCCATATGAAAAGGTAAAGTTAATCCTTGAGCTACTTGATCACCTTCAGCAGTAAATATTGCAGTCGAAAAATCCATTCCATCTTTTACAACAGCAGATCTAGCTGTTCTGACTACAGTTACTGCCATTGTATCAGCTGCGCTAGAAAGGTAATTTTTAATTATTTCTCTAGTGAACGAATCAAAACCTTCAGATTTACTCATAGAATCCTCATATTTTTTGTTATTTCAAATTATTTTTTCTAGTATTATATTATTCATAGAATCTAATGATGCATTCCAATTCGGGGGTACAATAGTAGTTGAATCGTATTCTTCTATTATTATTGGTCCTTGTTGGATTGGTTTTTTATTTAGGAATAATCTATCAATAATTGGAGCCGTAATCCATCCGGTTTTCTTACCAAAGTAAATGTTTCTTTGATTATCTTTGGTTTGGTTTGTTTTTTGATCAATATTAATTTGATCAGGTATTCTAGAGCTACTTGATATACCTCTAGCAATTATACGCATGTTAACTAATTGCATAGGTTCGTCAACTTTGTATCCGAAAGTTTTTTCATGTTCATTCATATATATTTCTTTAACATTATTAATAGATTCATTTGAAAAAGAATCATTTGGCATTGAGATAGTTAATTCTGAAGTTTGACCAACATACTTCATATCTAATTGTATTACTATTTCTTGTTGAGAAAGATTAAATCCTTCAGATATTAACAATTCTTTTCCTTGGGATATTAGCTTACTCAGTAATTGGTTTGTTTGATCTAAATTTAAGTTATTTAAAGGATGAAAATGAGTTTTTACTAAATGATATTCTACGTTTGCAAATAATAATCCAAAAGCACTAAATACCCCTGGAGATGGAGGGATTAATATTTTTGACATACCTAAACTTTCTGCAATTCCTGTAGCATGAATTGGGCCACCCCCTCCAAATGCGATGAGGGTGAATTTACGAGGGTCTCTACCTCTTTCACTTGATACAGCTCTTAATGCTCTACCCATATTTGAATTTACTAAAAGGTGTATTCCCCAAGCAGATTCAATTTTTGGTATGCCAAGTGGTTTACTGATTTTTTCTGAGATTATTTTATTTGCTTTAGTGGAATTGATAGGGAAGTTTCCACCTAATAAATTTTCAGGGTTTAAATAGCCTAATATTACATTCGCATCTGTAACTGTAGGGCTATCGCCTCCTTTGTCGTAGCAGGCTGGTCCTGGGTTAGCGCCTGAACTTTTGGGTCCTATTTGTATTGATTCAGCTTTATCTATCCAGGCTATACTTCCGCCACCTGAGCTAACTTCAGCTATATCAATTGATGGTACTCTGAGTATATAGCCTGATCCTTTTAATAATCTATGTCCTGCGTTCATACCTCCACCTACTTCATATTCAGGCGCTAATAACATTTCACCATTTTCTATTATTGAGGCTTTAGCTGTTGTACCTCCCATATCAAAAGTCATAAAGTTTTCTATACCAATATGTTTTCCTAAGTGAAAGGCTCCCACTACGCCAGCAGCTGGTCCAGATTCAATACAAAAAATAGGTTTCTCAATTACAAGATTTACAGGTGATAATCCTCCATTTGATTGCATTATAGTAAGAGGAACTTTAAACCCTAAATTTGAAAGTTGGCTATTAAGTTTTTGTAAGTAATCTTTTACTACTGGTCTTATATAGGCATTAATAACTGTAGTGCTTGTTCTTTCGTATTCGCGCATTTCAGGAAGTATTTCACTAGAAACAGATAAGTTGATATTAGGAATTATAGACTTTAAAAAATTTGAAATTTCTGATTCATGTTTTGAGTTTGCATACGAATGTAAAAGGCAAATTGCCACTGATTGAATATTTTCCAATTGGATTTTTTCAATTATTGGTTTTAATGAACTATAGTCTAGCTCTTTAAGTATTTCTCCTTTAAAATTAACTCTTTCGTCAACTTCAAACCGCAATTTTCTCTCTACTAGTGGAGTTGGTTTCTGATAATATAGGTCGTATAAGCTAGGAGTACGAAGTCTCGCTATTTCTAATACGTCTCTAAATCCTTTTGTAGTAATTAATGCTATTCGTTCACCTTTACCTTCTAATATTGCATTAGTTGCTACAGTGAATCCATGATTAATTTCTATAATTTCCGAGGCTTTAATATTAAGTTCATTAATTCCTTCTGATATCCCCTGAATTACAGATTTACTGTAATCTTCTGGAGTACTTGCTACTTTTTTTATTAAAACAGAACCTTTATTACTTAGGAAAACTACATCAGTAAATGTTCCTCCTATGTCTACTCCTATTCTGAAGTTTTCCATTTTTCTCCTTTTAATTTCTAAAATAGTTTCCAATTATAAAATACGATTAAATTAAGTATAGGTCAATTATATTGTAATTTTTATTAAGGCATTGTATTATTATGAAAATTTATTTTGTTGAATTTATGGAGTTGTACCAATGACTTTTTTAAATAAAAATCAAATTAATGACTTTAATAAAGATGGATATCTAGTAGTAGAAAATGTAATTGATTCGACCGATATTTTGGATCCACTGATTGAAGAATATGAAAATGTTTTAGAATCTTTAGCTAAAGATTTGTATGGTAAAGGTTTAATTAAGTCTAAATATGAAGATGAGAATTTCAGTGAAAGATTAATAAAAATATGTGAAGAATCAGCTAAAGTTCATGCTCAATATTTTGACTTTTCCTTGCCCCAAAATGGAATTAAATCAGATACACCTATGTGGCATGGACCGGCAGTTTTTAATGTTTTGTCAGATCCAATTATTTTAGATGTTGTTGAAGATATAATTGGATCTGAAATCTATTCAAATCCAATACAGCATATTAGATTGAAACCACCTGAAATTAGAACTCCTGTTCATTCTGGTACTAATGTAGTTCAATTAGGTGCTACTCCTTGGCATCAAGACAATGGTGTTGCTACTAAAGCGGTTGATAATACCAATATGTTAACAGTATGGATACCTGTTTGGGACACATTAGAAACTGATGGTTGCTTACATGTTGTGCCAAAAAGTCATATTGAAGGCCTATTTACTCATTGTCCAGAATCTGATGTTAAAGATGTTAGAGGTGGTTTTGGTTTACATATTCCAGATAAACTTTTCAGAGTAAAAGATGCAATTCCTGTACCAGTTAAAAGAGGAAGCATATTACTATTAAATAAAATGACATGCCATGGTTCATTACCTAATAAGAGTAATAGAATGCGTTGGAGTCTTGATTTGAGATATAATCCTATTGGAGAAGCAACGGGTAGAGAATCATTTCCCGGATTTATTGCAAGAAGTAGAGAGAATCCGGAAAATGAATTACATGATCCAATTGCATGGGCTGAAAGCTGGATAAAGGCCAGGCATGATTTAAGTATTGCTGAAAATAAAACATATAATAGATGGAATTCAGACCATCCTGCTTGTGCTTAATTGGCTATTATAGGTTGAGCTATTATCCAAAGACTTAAAGCTGTATAAAATATCATTAAAAATAACATTGGGTATTGACTACGAATAGCTGATTTGTGGTTGTCAAAAGTTTTTAAGGCTATTTTATGTGATATATATATTGAAATTATGTGTCCAGCTAGGATAGATATTAATGATATAAACCATGCTGTTTTTGCATTAATTATAGCTATGTTGATGGTATAATTTGCACTTCCAAAAATGTTCAATCCATTACCAAATGGGTCTGATAATAAAGGTATTATGTATTGACCTTGTATGAGAATATATCCTAAATAGTGAGCAAAGTGATACGCTAATGCTATTGGTACAAGTGATAAGACAAATTTCTTAAATATATATATAGTATTTATAGATTTTCCAGAAAATACATATATAAACCAAGTAAAAAAATAATATATCATAATAAATATTATTGGGAATAAAATGAGTCCTAATGTATTCATGTTTGATACTACATTTGGTCCTAACAATGATATAGTAGGAAAAGCATGTATTTGTATAGTTACCCAAAAAGGTGTCTCAACTATTCCGTCAAATGATACTGTTGCTAACTGAAGAAGTACAAATATAGATGTAGCCATAGAAATATTTTGTACCTTAGTTAATCCTTTACCTGGGAATCTTAATCGAAGTATTTTTTTATCTTTAGAAGCTATTTCTTGACATAAATAGCAATCTATACATTCGTTATTTTCTAGACAATTAAATTTACATGTTTTGCAATTATTTGTATCTAAAATTTTAAGTTCTGATATTGAGAATTTCGCCATAATCTTGAAGAATTTTGAAAATGGATCTCCATATTCAATCCAGGTATATTTTCCGAAAATAATCATTCCAATCCATGTAATTATAGAATAAATAATAATTAAACTACTCAATTTATATGGGGTTGATGTGTCAAATACGTTTTCAAGCCATGCGAATAATAAAAATAAAATTACTGATGGCCAGGCATCTAGTTTTTTTGGATAATGATATATGGGAAAATAATTTTTGAGATATATGAATTTTGCTAAATGGAATTCATATATCTCAAAAATTATTTTCCAGGGATTTAAAATATTCCAAATGTCACCTATAATTGCATTTATATATCCCATTCCTATCCACCAAATTATCCATACAAATATGACTGAAAAATTCTTGTAAGGATCTTGATTCCCAATTAATCCAGAAATAATAGTGAGTAGTAATAATATAACGGAAATAATTTTTAACAATTTTAGAATAAATTGAGAAAGTTTATTAAATATTGGTTTTTGAAATAAGATGTTTTGATTTTTATATGAACTAAAAAATTGCCCAGATATATTGGATATTTTTTTTTGTTTTACAAATACACCTATTAATACAAAAGATATGATTATAGTTATTGAGCTACTCATAATGAAATAATTCAATGGAATTGGTAGATCATATCTTTCTCCAAAACCATGTGCATAGATGATATTAGGAATAAATATGATAATTAATGAAGGTATTATTATTGAAAGGACTTTATTCATATTTATTCTATTTTGGTATCACTTCTAATACTACCAATTCTTTTTCTTCATCATGTGAATGGGATTTAGAATCAGTATTAGAGGTATGGTTATTTTTTACTGAGTGGATAGTTATGCTAAATCGTCCAGTTGCAGTAGCTTCAAATTCAATTAATTCAGATCTTTCTTGTTTAAGTTCTCGTTCTATATCATACCCATGTATATGTAGTGTAGTATTTTGATCTGTTGTGATATTTAGTTTTACAAAATCTTTATGTTGAACTTTTATTTTTTTGGGATTGTTATTTAATTTGTTGTTTTCTATATTTAAATTAAAATCAATATTTTTAGTTTCAGTTTCAGGATTACAAGATGTAATAAATAAAAAGCCAAATATAAATAATAAAATTGATTTCATACTTGTATCCTTTAATATTTTAGGGTTTTTGGTGCTTGGTTTTCATTTGCCTATATATAGAAATTATTAATATTAATGATAATAATACAAATACTAGAATGCCAAAAATCGCCGCTATTGGATTCGGTTTTACCACTTCGATTTCATGATTAAATTCAGAGTCACCTCGTGTGTTTTGTATTTTAATATGTAAATCCCATTTGCCTGTTTCTGATAAGACTAAGTCAATATCATACTCATTAAGACTTAAAGGTTCTAATTCAGACAAATTAGTTAAAGTTAATGGGCCAATTTTTGTCGAACTTTCTTTATGATTTAATTGTATTATTACTTTTGCATTATTAATAAATTCTTTTGTAAATTGATCTTTAACAACAACAACAATATGTCCTATCCCTTGTTGTAAAGGATTAGGTGATATTCCTAATGATATTTCATACAAATCAGTGTTTTTTGTTATATAGCTTTTTACTCTGCCATTAGCTAATACCTGATTTTGATTATTTAAGGTGTTGATATTTATGAAAATCAATATTCCAATAAGTATAGATAAGAAAATATTTTTCATATCTAATTAAATAATTTTCCAGAATAAAATGTTTGCCAAAAGTTTACAGCTTGAATAAATGCTTTTTTGCTAGTTTCTACATTTATTGATTTTACTTCAAATTCAGGTGATGATTTCCCAAATCTTACTAACCATCCTTCGTTTATTTTATTATTAGTCATATCTTCTAAGCAGCATATATAACCGCCAGCTTGAAGAGCATATTCAGGATATAATGCTTTAGATGTTTTCCAATCGACTAATATTAATTTATTGTCCTTTATTCCTATAGCATCTAATGTGCCCGCTACTGAGTATTTTTTGGAATATACACAGATTTCAGAAAATACAATATCTATATCAAATTGCCTTCTCCAGCTATTAAAAGCGTGAATAGTTTGTTCATATTCTTTTGGGATTTGAGGATTTTCTCCTTTAATTATAGATTCAATTAGATAATGAGCATGGGTACCGTAATCTGCAGCACTAGTTGATGTTTTTTCAATTGAATTTTTAGATTTCACTTGGAATTCTTTAATTAAATCTAAGGTTATTGTTTTTCCTAGATTATTTTTAAGAGTTTCTTCTGCACTAGTCAATCCTAATTTTTTTGCCCAGTGAACAAGCCCAGGCTTATCAATAACATCTTTTACTACTGTTGTAACTGATATCAGAGGTTTGTCTGAATATCCAGGAATTATATAGTGTCTTTTTCCATTTATATTTTGTTTTTGTGCGTTTTTTGGGTAATCCCCAAGGATGGCATTTATATTTTCTGAGTAAATCATTATATTTATATTAGTCCTATTAATATGATTATAATACAAAACCTATTGAATCTGAAATAGTAATTATTAATTTATTGACAATAATTCAATAGATTTTGTAAGGTTGGGTATAATTATTAATAATATATTTAATTATAAATTAGAGGTAAAAATTATGACTTATGTTAGATGTGTGACTGAGATGGGTATGGGAGTAGATATCAGAGGCCTTGATTATACTAGTGCATCAAAACGTGCTGTTTATGATGCGATTCATCATAGTAGTTTGAATTTCCAAGATTTAATTGGTAAATCTGGCAATGATATGAAATTAAAAGTAACTATTGGGGTTCCTCAACCTAATTTAGTTGATGAAGAAGAAGTATTAAAAACATTACCTTATGGAACTAAAACGATTGAAGTAATTCAAGGTGGTCTTGAATTACTTAATGAAGAAAAAAATGATGGGGTATTAATAGCTAATGCTATTATTGAAGTTAGCTTTGAGTCAGTAATAAAATAAATAGTTTATTTTTTATAAATTAATATAGAGGTGAGAATGATTACAGAAAATGATTTGTTAAAAGCATTACCAGATATGACTTCTACAAAAACATTTGAAAATCTTTCAAAAAATGTAGAAGTATTTAGAGATCAATGGGGTATCCCTCATATAAAAGCTGATTCTGAAAAAGATTTATTTTTTACACAAGGATTTGTAACTGCTCAAGATAGATTATGGCATATGGATTATGACCGCCATAGAGGTTTAGGTAGATGGTGCGAATGGGTAGGGAATATAGATTCATCAAATTTGTCTCAAGATATTCTTATGCGTAAATTGAGCTTAGAAAGAGCAGCTAAAGCAGATTATGAAGTTTCTAGGCCAGATACAAAGATGATGGTAGACTCATTAACTGATGGTATTAATGCATTTATTGCTGATACTGAAAATCTTCCAATAGAATATAGATTGTTGGATGAAACTCCTGAACTTTGGGAACCATGGCATTCTTTCTTAGTTTATAAATGTAGAAATATGTTGATGGGCACTTTCGATATGAAACTTTGGAGAGCTCGGTTAGTTAAAGCTTTAGGGCCTAAGCGTGCTTCAGAGTTGTTTAGAGGGTACCCTTTTGATCATTTAGTAACTACACCTCCAGGAGTTTCTCATCAAGAAAATAACTATACTCCATATGATGAATTGGCTTATGCATGGAGAGAATTAAATAATGTGAATGAATTAGATTCAGGCAGTAATGCCTGGGTTGTAGGAGGAGATAAAACTGTGTCAGGACTTCCATTAGTTGCGGGAGATTCTCATAGAGGGCTAGATACTCCAAATGTTTATTATCAAATACATTTATCTTGTTCTAACTGGAGAATTTCAGGTTATTCATTGCCTGGCGTTCCTGGAGCACCTCATTTTAGTCATAATGAATATGTAGGTTTTGGAATGACTCATGGTGTGGCAGATTATCAAGATTTATTTATTGAACAATTTAGAGAACATTCTGGGAAATTAGAATATTCTTACAAAAGTGGTTGGTATCCTGCTGATATTAGAGAGGAAGAAATAATAGTAAAAGGTGAAAAATCTCGATTTATCGATGTAGTAATTACTCGTCATGGAAGAATTGTTGCAGGGAATCCTAGAAAAGGTGTTGGGCTTGCATTTAGTCATACAGGAACAAATCAAGGTACTAAATGGATGGATAGTGTATTAGATATAGCTCGTTCTAAAAATGCTGATGAATTAGAAGATGCTGTTAAAGAATGGACTGAGCCTGTGAATAATTATATGTATTGTGATATTTACGGAGAATTTGGATATAGACTCAGAGGTAGGATTCCTATTCGTGATGTTAAAAATACGTGGGTACCTGTTAGAGGTGATGAGGGTAAATATGAATGGGAAAGGGAAATTCCTTGGGGAGAAATGCCTCAAATTCGTAATCCAGATATAGGTTATGCAGTAACTTGTAACCAAAAAGTTACTACAGATGATTATAAATACTATATAAACCATTATTTTGGTAATGGGTGGAGAGCAAAAAGAATTGTAAATAGAATAAATGAAATAGATAAAGGTTGTATGGATATTGATAAAATGAGTTCAATACATGGAGACTCTATATCTATTCCAGCAATTTGGATATCAGAAAAAATTTTATCTTTAAAATTTGATGACTATAATCATAAGAATTTTCAAAAAATATTAAAAAACTGGAATGGAGATATGGATAGAAATAGAGTTGAACCTACTATAATTGCAGAGACATATATGCAATTATCTCAAAGTATTGCTGAGGATTTATTTCTTAATCTTTCTGATGAAGCTCTACTAGGTAAAAGTAGAGGTGCTCCACAACATTTTGCAGAAATAATGGGACATATTTTAGAAAATATGAATGAAAATAAACAAGATACTAATCTAGGTATTTTCAATTGGGATGAACTAATTAGGAATAGTTTTGTTCAAGCAATTATATATCTTAAAAATAGATTGAGTGATGATATTACTAAATGGACTTGGGGTGGAGTGCACACTACTAATCCATTTCATCCATTATCAGATATATTTCCAGATGTTAAATTATTATTGGATCCCCCTAAATTCCCGTTATCTGGAGGAATGGATACTCCTTTAGCAGGTACATTTTCTTTTGGAAATAGGTTTAATATAGGTGGGTTATCAGTAAATAGATACATTCATGATCCTTCGGATTGGACAAACTCAAAATGGATTGTACCATTGGGTTCTTCTGGGCATCCTGGAAGCATTCATTATTCAGACCAAGGAGCGTTACATAGTGATGTTAAATATGTGCCCCAGTTATGGGATTGGAAAGACATTGAAAATAATGCTGAGTCTAATCAATTACTAAAACCGAAATAATATTCAGATCCATCTCCAATAGTTAACTACAAATATTATTGATGCTATTAAAACAATTAATATGGTTAATATAATTATTGCTGAGTATATATAATAATCTTTTTGGGATTGTTTTTGGTCAAATTCGTCTATAAGCATGTTTTGAGATTCTAGCATAACTTTATAAGCATCAGACAGTTTTGGGTTTGCATCAAATAGAGATTTGCTAAGTTTATACGCTTTTTTGTGTTCACCCATTTCAAAATATATTCTAGATCTCACCTCGTATGCTGGATAATATTCTTTATTTAAGCTAATTGAAGAATTATTATTATTTAAAGCTAAGCTTAAAAAGTTTTTATTATCAATATTTTCTATATATTTTGACAAGTATATTTCAGATATATAATAAAAAGCCTTATAGTTTTTAGTATTTAATTTGATAACATTTTTAAAATCTTTTAGTGCGTTTTGATTTTCATTTAAATATTTAAATGCTAGACCTCTATTTAAATATGCACATTCATCTAAAATATTTTTAGCAATCACATTATTGAAATGATTAATTGCCATAGAATAATTTTTGTCATCTAAAGCTAATAAGCCTTTTTCTATATTATTATTTAACATTTAGATAACGTAAGTTCATCTTTTTTACTATTTATCATTATAGAATCTCCATTTGCAAATTCTACAAGGAGAATTTGTATTGAAAGAGGTTTTTTTTACAAAGCGTTGTAACGCTCTTCTTAAGGGCCTTGTTCCATATTGAGGATTATAAATTTTTTGTGCTAGCCATATTTTGAATTTTTAGAAAATTCAATATTTATTCCGTGCTCCATAATCTTTTATTTGATTTCTTTTATCATCATATCAATAATTTACAGGATTTCTAGTTCTGTCAAAGGTTCAAGTATTATAAATTCATCAATTCTATTTGGGGCTGTATGTTATTCAAATTCATATATTTTATTTTGGTGTAGTAAAAGATAGTATTGATTTAGGATTATCAATTAATATTTTATCAATTGTGTCTTGATTAAATCCTCTGGATCTCATTCTTGGAACTATATGGGATATGATATAGAAATAACCATGACCACCATATTTAATTAACCTTTGTTTACTACAAATATCATGTGCAATTACTATTTTATCTTCATATCCACCTTCAAGTAACCATCCTATTTGATCCATTCTTGTAGCATCATTTGGCATATCTATTCCATTTGGGTTTGCAATATAATAAGATTGTTCAGTTCCAAATAAATCCCATTCTACATAGCATCCAGTTTCAGCTAGTCTTTCAAAATCTTCTCTTTTAGATATAGTACGGTCAACGTGTCCCATGACAGTTCTAGTTAAATCTGTCCCTACTTCTCTCAGGATTTCAATTATTTCTAGAGGAGCTGTTTCATGTCTGCCAGGATGAATTAATAAAGGAGCACCAGTAGCCATTTGAGCTTTTCCAGAAGCTCTAAGTACTTTAAGTTCATTGTCAGTTAAAGGCCAGCTGCAACCTACTTCTCCAATAATTCCAGATTTAATTCCAGTGCTATCAACCCCTTCTGTTATATCTTCAACAATTTTCTCAAATATCTCTTCTTCTGATACCTCATTCATATTGACTGGATGAGCAGCATCTACATAAAAAGAAGCGCCCATGACAATATTAACACCTGTATGTCTAGCTATTCGAGCTAATCCTACAGGGTCTCTAGCAATTCCAATACTTGTTACATCAACTAAAGTACCACCTCCATATTGTTTAAATAATTCAACTTCTTCAATTGCAGTATCAATGTCCAGTAATCTGCCATTATCGATATTGTATACACCATGATGCCTAATCCATCCAAGAGTTTCAAAAGATACAGGCTTATAATATAAATCTTTAAGGCTTGCTTCAGTTGGAATTGCATCAAACCCTGAACTCTTTGGGAATCCAGTTCCATCAAAAAGTAAATGTTCATGAGTTAATGTAATACCTAATTTACCTGGTTCTACTAACCCTGTAACAGTTTGAGCTAATCCTGCTTTATCTTCAGTAATCATAATATCCTCTTTAAACTTATTATTATAATTTTTTAATTATACATTTTTTAAATAGTATAGAACAATTTATATAAAAATCAATTTTTAAGAGTATTTTTATAGTGTACTTGTCTAACTAACTAAATAATGATTTAATTCAAAATATAATAACGAATCCAGGAGTAATCATTATGGATGACAAAGTACGTTCATGTACGAAATGTTCGGAAACATCTGAGCACACAGTTGATTATATACGCACTACTGGCTCAGGTATATCTCGTTTTTTGAATATGCAAAATAAAAAATTTGCTGCCGTATCTTGTAGTAAATGTGGGTATACTGAAATGTACAAACAAAATGCTGGAGGAGTAATGGGTAATTTGTTTGATATATTTACTAACTAATGTATTCATCAGGCCTAATATATATATGTGTTGGAATTTTAGTAGCTGTTATAATTGCTTTAATTAAGTTTTTAAAGAATAATTCAGGTTAAATATATGTTTTATGAGCCTAAAAACGGATATAGTTTAAAAAATAACCCTTTAAATGCAATTATAATTCCTAGACCTATTGGCTGGATATCTACTATTAATTCTGATGGAATTTCAAACCTAGCTCCTTATTCATTTTTTAATGCTGTAGCTTATGAACCCCCACAAGTTATGTTTGCATCTACTAGTGAGCATGATTTTGGAGGTTATAAGGATTCAGTATCGGATGCACAGACTACTGGAGAATTTGTAGTTAACATAGCTACTTTGGATTTAAAGGATCAGATGAATAAATCGTCAGTTGCAGCTCCACATGAGATAGATGAATTTGAATATTCAGGATTGACGAAAGAGGACAGTAGATTAGTTAAATGCCCAAGAATAGGAGAGAGTCCTGTAAATTTAGAATGTAGATATACTTTCACGATGCCATTATTATCTAAAGGGAATAGTAAGTTCAATGTTGTTGTTTTTGGGGAAGTCATTGGAGTACATATTAATGATGAAATTATTGTTGAAGATCGTATAGACTTTATGAAATTAAGAGCTATAGGTAGGTTAGGCTATAGTGATTATGTTGAGATAAATAACTTATTCTCTATGGAACGACCTATATGGAATCAATAATTAACTATTAATAATCTCTGAGGGCCCTACCACTTGTATTAAGCGCTTTTCTGGGTCTCTTTGTTGTGAAAAAAAAGGCAGATAGATTTAAATTAATACCTAATCAATCCTGAGCGCTCAGGATTAGGTAAATGTCCTTGGTTAATAGACAGAGGTTCATCAACAAGGTCACTTTTTGGAGATAAGTGTTCATTTAGGATGTATTCTTGTATATATATTATGTATTGCTGCACAAAATTGAACAGAAGATACCGTAAGGATTTGACTTGAAGGATCATGAGGTATGACTTCAATATAGTTAGCCTCTGCGATTGAAGCTATCTTTTTACAATTAGTGATTCCTGCTACAAGATGGGTTTCAATTTTAGTAATCTTCATGCACATTCTTGTTCGGCTGTTTTTTATAGATTAGAAAAATGGTGCCCAGGAAGGGACTCGAACCCCCACTCCTTCAACAGGAAACGGATTTTAAGTCCGCCGCGTCTACCATTCCGCCACCTGGGCATATGAAAAATCTAAAATAAATATTATAAAAATAGAGGAGAGAATACTAATGCTACTATAGACATTAATTTAATTAAAATATTTAATGCTGGTCCAGAAGTATCTTTAAATGGGTCTCCTACTGTATCTCCTACTACTGCTGCAGAATGTTCGTCAGATCCTTTTCCTCCTAAATTTCCAGCTTCTATATATTTTTTAGCGTTATCCCAAGCTCCTCCTGAATTTGCCATCATAATAGCAAATAAGAATCCGGTAGCTATTGAACCTATTAGAAGGCCACCTAGTGCTTCAGGACCTAAGATTATTCCTACAATTACTGGAGCTATTATTGCTAACAAACCAGGTAAAACCATTTCTCTCATTGCACCTTTAGTACTTATGTCTACTGCACGAGCATAGTCAGCATCAGCCGTACCTTCTAATAGTCCTTTTATTTCTCTAAATTGTCTTCTTACTTCAGTTACCATTTCATTTGCAGCTCTTGCTACAGCTTGCATTGTTAATGCTGCAAACAAAAATGGCATCATACTTCCTAAAAGTAGACCCATCATTACTTTAATGTCCATTAAATTAAATATATTGATATTAGTTGTTGCTGAGTATGCAGCTAATAAAGCAAGAGCGGTTAAAACTGCAGAGCCTATTGCAAATCCTTTTCCTGTTGCTGCTGTTGTATTGCCAAGAGAGTCTAAAGCATCAGTTCTTTCTCTAACTTCAGGGTCTAATTTAGCTTGTTCAGCTATTCCTCCAGCATTATCTGCAACTGGGCCATAAGCATCAGTAGCAAGAGTAATCCCAAGAGTTGATAACATTCCTACTGCCGCTAAAGCTACTCCATAAGTACCAGCTAAATTATGTCCTAGCCACATAGCTATTACTATTACTATTCCAGGTATAAAAGTACTTAGCATCCCTAGTCCTAGTCCTCCAATTATTACAGTTGCTGGTCCTGTTTCTGCTTGTTTTGCTACATTTTTAGTTGGACTATATTCAAATGAAGTGTAATATTCTGATGATGTACCAATGATTTGACCAGCTACAAGTCCAATTAACACAACCCAAAATAATTCAATTGGTAAATCTAATATGCGTATTGCAATGAAAGTTGCAATTAATACAAGTATTCCAGCACCGAATATTCCAATTCTAAGAGACCAAAGAAGCTTACCCATATCTGCTCCTTCACCAGTTCTAATCAAAAAAGTTCCTATAATAGAAGCTATTATGCCAATTGATGCAACTAAAATAGGGAGTGTAAGCATATCAGATATATTAGTAGTATTTAATACTGTAGCTCCTACAGCTGTAAGTGCGATTGCAGCAATTATTGAACCTACGTATGATTCAAACAAATCTGCTCCCATTCCAGCAACGTCTCCTACATTGTCTCCCACATTATCTGCCACAGTAGCAGGGTTTCGCGGATCATCTTCAGGAATTCCTTGTTCTATTTTTCCTACTAAATCTGCGCCAACATCTGCTGCTTTAGTGTATATCCCTCCTCCTACTCTTGCGAATAAAGCAATAGAAGAAGCTCCTAGCCCAAATCCTGCAACAATTGCCATATCTCCTTTAAACACCCAATAAATTGTTGTAATACCAATTAGACCAATTCCTACAACACATAATCCCATTACTGCTCCACTATTAAATGCAACTCTTAATGCTGGGTTTAATCCTTGTATTGCTTGTACCGTAGTCCTAGTGTTAGCTCTTATAGCTATACTCATTCCTATAAAACCTGCTAATGCAGATCCAACGGCTCCACACAGATATGATATTGCTGTTGAAGGGAGTGTTCTTGAATGTTCAGTTTTGTTAAGTAAGTCATAATCTATAAATGCGGCTAAAATTATGAACATTAAGATAACGAAACCGCTTAATAATCTGTATTCACGAGTAAGAAATGCAATCGAACCTTCTTGAATTGCACGTCCTATAAATTGAATAGTCTCATTCCCTTTGTCTTTTTTTAGTATGTTTAGTGCTAGAAATATTGCAAAAACAATAGCTATCGCACCAGAAATTAAAGAAATTAGTTTAGCGTCCAATCAGATTCTCCTGTAACTAGTTTGTATATTATAAATATATGTAGATAAGCCAAGTTAGCATATAGCCAAACTATCAGTCAAGGTTAATTACCTATATATTTATTTTAGCTTGCTGTGAATGATATCTGCAAATTCTTTGGTTATTAATTCTGGATTTGGATGGGAAATTATTTCACTTACTATACATATACCATCAGCTCCAGCATCAATTACTTTATGTATATTGTTTTTTTTAATTCCTCCAATGGCTATTATGGGCTTATCAGTAATATCTTTAGCTTTTTTTATTAGGTTTGTACCTACTATTTTTCTATTGGCTTTCCCCATGGTTTTAGTTGGGAATAAGGCCCCAATAGCTATATAGTCAGCTTTGTTTTTATGAGAATCTAATATTTGATTTAAATTATTATTTGAAGTGCCTATAATTTGATTAGAATTAATTATTGTTTTTGCTAAATCTAAGGGTATGTCTTCTTGTCCTATATGAATGCCATCAGCTTCTACTTCAACTGCAAGTTCAGCATTATCATTTATGATAAAAACAGTAGAATATTTCTCACATAAATTTTTAATATTTTTTGCAATTTCCAATTGTTTTTTTATTGGATTAAGTTTGTCTCTATACTGTAAAATATTGGCTCCACCAGATAATATTGCATCAGTAGTATCTAAAATAGAACTTATTTCACATATACTGGGATCAACTATTACATATAAACCTTTAATTTTAATTTGTTTTTGCATCTCTTAATTTATATCTTTTTATTTGAAATATTCAGTTACAGGGTGAAAAGATTTTCGATGTATCTCAGAAGGGCCAAGGTTTTTTAATTTTTGCATATGGAGTTTTGTCAAATAACCTTTATGTTTCGCAAACTCGTAGCCTGGGATAGATTGATCAAATTTTTCCATGATTTTATCTCTAGTTACTTTTGCAATTATTGAAGCTGCAGCTATTGACATAGATGAATTATCTCCTTTAACAATAGTTTGTTTCTTAATATTTGTCTTAGGGTTTAATCCTCCATCTAGTAATAAAAAATCAGGTTTCAGTTTGCATTTTTCTAATGCTCTAATTATGGCTAAATGAGTTGCTTCAACAATTCCTATTTGATCGATTTCCTTGGAACTAGATATACCTGTCTCATAATATATTTTTGATTGTTGAATATTGCAAACTATATCTTCACGTTTTTTTTGACTTAATTTCTTACTATCTTTTATTAAATTTATCCAAGGCAAATCTGTATTTTTTGGTAAGATAATTATACCTGCTAATACTGGCCCTGCTATTGTGCCTCTACCTACTTCATCAACTCCAGCGATTACTTTGAAACCTTGGTTATATAATTGAGATTCTTCACAAAAACATGGATTTTTATGCATAATAATTTCTTTTTAAGTTTTGTATGCTTAATACTATATTTTATATAATGGAATACTTTCATTTTTAGTGAGGGTTGGGTTAGGAACAGTTTCAATTATTCCCCCACCGATCAATTTTTCTTCTTGATAAAATACTGCAGGCTGGCCTGGAGTAATTGCTCTTTGAGGTTCGTCAAAATCAATATTTGCATAATTTGACTTTATATTAACTGTAGCTGGAGACATAGATGATTTGTATCTTATTTTTACATTAACCTTAATTGAGTCATTAGGATATATTCCAGATATGAAATTTATTTTTGACGCATATAGGTTAGATTTATATAGTTCCGACTCAGCACCTAATGTGATTTCATTTTTATCGGCATCGATTTTTATCACATATAGAGGGTCATTAAAGTTATCTTTAAGTCCTAGTTTTCTCCTTTGACCTATTGTGAAAAAATGTACTCCTGAATGTTCACCGATCTGATCTCCATTAATATTAATAATACGTCCAGGATTATTAACAATTCGCTTTTGTACAAATTCTCTATAATTTCCATTAGGTATGAAGCAGATGTCTTGGCTATCAGGCTTATCTGCAACAGGTAGTTTATATTTTAGAGCGAGTTCTCTGATCTCCTTTTTTGTATACTCTCCAATTGGTAACAGTAATTTTTCGAGTTCAAATTGGGATAAATTAAACAATACATATGATTGATCTTTATTAGTATCTTTGCCTCTATGAAGTTCAAAAGTATCATTGCGAGGTATGATTTTAGCATAATGACCAGTAGATATATAATCAGCATCTAAAAATAATGCTTTTTTTAATAAAAAATCGAATTTAATTTTGTCGTTACAGGCTAGGCATGGGTGAGGAGTTCTACCTGATTCATATTCTTTTATGAAATAATTTACTACATGCTCTTGAAAAGGTTTTTCAAAATTCATTACGTAATGTTTGATACCTAATATCTGACATACACTTTTTGCATCATCTGTATCTTCTATTGAGCAACAACCTTTATTTGATTGAGGTACATTATCTCTATCAATAGACCATAATCTCATAGTTACACCAATGACTTCATACCCTTGGTTTTTTAATATAAGTGCTGCTACAGAAGAATCTACGCCTCCACTCATTGCAACTACGACTCTTTTTTTATTTTTCATTTAGTACCTTAGTTAAGTTTATGTTTAATTATTAATATTAATTATTGACCATATTTTGTATCGAAACTATAATCATATAATGATTATAAAAGATACTAATAAATATACCTCATTAGATTGTTCTAAGAAAGCCATTGATATTTCTTCTGATGCAGATGCATCAGATATTATTTTATTAGATTTAAAATCTATTCATGGATTTACGGATTATTTTATAGTATTAACAATTTCTTCAAAACGCCAGGCAGATAGCTTGTCAAAAAAAATTATTAAAGCATTGAAATTAACTGGATGTAATCTTCTTCATTCTGAGGGAACATCAAATGATGGATGGGTGTTACTAGATTTTGGTGGTTTTATTATACATATATTTGATTCTGAGAAAAGAGAATACTATAATTTGGAATCTATTTGGAGTAATGCTCCAAAATTAATTAGTCTCCTGTAATCCATTTTTGTATAGATTTTGAGTATTCGATTAATTCCTCTGGTTTAAAAAATAAATTTATCTCTTTTTTTGCAGATGTTTTAGAATCTGAACCATGTACAATATTAGATTCTAAGGAAATTCCAAAATCACCTCTTATAGTTCCTGATAAAGCATTTACTGGATTGGTTGTACCCATCATATTTCTTGCTATACTAATTGCATTTTCACTTTGAATAACCATTGCCATAATTGGGCTGGAAGTTATAAATGATACTAAATCTACAAAAAATGACTTATCTTTATGTTCAGAGTAATGAGTTTCTGCTAAATCTTTAGATATAATCATGAGTTTCATACCAATTATTTTAAAACCTTTATTTTCAAATCTTGAAATTATTTCCCCAGACAAACCTCTTTGAATAGTATCTGGTTTTAGTAGTATTAAAGTATTTTCCATTAAATTATTTTCTCCATTTAAATTTTGTTATTTTTTGGTTTAGCAATTTGTTTACTTGCCATATATATAGGCTGTAAGTTTGAAGTATTCACATATATTTTGTTTTTATGGTTTTCAAAACCTAATTTAGCCAATTTTATTATTCTACTGCCTGGTAATCTTGGGTTAATAATTTTTGTACTTGTATTTAATTTATCATAAAAATCTTTTGATAAACTACTGATTCCTTCTCCACAAATTAATGAATTTTCAGAAATAAGCTCATAAAATTGATTTTGGTCAGCTATTCTATAGTTAGATTCAATGTGGCCATTATAGTTTTTAAATTGGCCAAAATAAAAAAAATCTTTATTATATTGAATTAAAGCATTAGTTTCTATATTTTGTATTAATTCTGGATAAGCTTCTAAATACAAAGTGTTTATTGCTGAAATAGGTATATTTAAACCAATAGCTAATCCTTTTGCAACGCTCATTCCAACTCTTAATGCGCTAAATCTGCCGGGACCGCTTGCTATAAATATACATTTTATATTTTGAAATTTTTTATTTATGGTTTTTATTATTGTTTGAATAGCAGGAAGTAATTCTACCGAATGATTTTTATTTGAAATCCATGTTTTATCAATGATTATTTTGCCTTCTTGAGATAGTGCTATTGAGACATGTTTATTAGATGTATCGATTGAAAGTTCCATATAAATTATCTTAGTTTTTTTTAATGAACAATTTTATATTGTTAAGCATATTAATATTTGTATTCCCTGTTGAAATCATGGTGATTTTTCTTGAAGTCTCATCGATATAATCAAAATTTATAGTTATATTTTCTTTCGGATAAGAATATTTTATTTTGTTTGCCCATTCAATTATAGTAACATTATCATCATTGAAATCTTCTTCTAGGTCAAGTTCAATAATTTCGGATTCTTCATTTAATCTATAAAGGTCAATATGTTGAACTTTTATTTTTCCGGAATATTCTATTTTTAAAACAAAAGTAGGACTACGAGCATATTCATCGGAATCTAGTCCTTTTAATATACCTTGGGTAAGACAAGTTTTTCCTGAACCAAGATCTCCATTTAATAGAATTAATGTATTTTTCGTAGACAGTTTACCTAGAATCTCACCAATTGATTGTGTGAATTCAGGACTGTCACTTATAAAATTAATGTGTTTTTTTTCTATTACCATCGATTATTTCTTAATTTATTGGAGTCTATAATATATATTAGTACTTGTGATTATAATAAAATAATTATATTAGTTGCTTTATGTTAGTCAAGTAATATGGTATTGATTGGGATTTATGAATACATTATATAAAAAAGTAAAAAATATAGAATATATTGTTGTAGAGCCAGATGACTTGGATGCAAATAAGCAATATCCAACGATTTTCTTACTTCATGGTTATGGAAGTAACATGTCAGATTTAGCTAGTATATGTGAATATATAAATACTAATAACTATATATATATATGCCCTAATGCTCCTATAGAAATTGACACTGGGCATGGTAATAAAGGTTATGCTTGGTTTAATATAAATACTGATCAAGTAGTCTTAAAAGAAGATAAATATTCTGATTTAATAAATGAATTAATTTTTGAAATAGATCGAGAATACTATATTAATAAAAATAAAATGATTTTAGGTGGGTTTTCTCAAGGAGCTATGGTTACTTATGATTTTGGAATTAATAAATCAAATTATTTCTGTGGATTACTTGCAATGAGTGGGACATTAATCAATAAAGATTTTCTTAAAATAGATAATAAAATTAATACAGATAAGAAGATATTTGTTACTCATGGTATATATGATAATATCATTTCAATCAATGAGGGTAGGGAAGCAAAAAAAATACTTGAAGACAAAGGATTCGATTTAGATTATATGGAATATCCAATAGCCCATGAGATTAGTCCAGAAGTAATATTAGATATAAAAAATTGGATTAATAAAATATTAGATAAAGTCTAATTATATGCTTATAAAAGAGTAAAAATTTAGACAATTAATTATTTTTTTTATCTGTATTTAGATTTTCTTTTTCGACAGTGTTATTTTGATTATTTTTATTTATTTCTATTTCAATCCATTTTTTTAGTTTATCTAAACTCGGAGGAGCTACAAAAAAAACTTCAATATCTGGTTTGAATTGTATTTTATGATCTTCCCGAATAAATAATAAGGCTGTTTCATTTATCTTAAGAGTATTATTTATTTTTTCCTCAATAAATCCCCACCTATTACTTGTTGTCTCTTGAAGATTTTTAATGGCTAAATTTAATACTTTCTCACTAGATAAACCCATAGAAAGACATCTTTGCCAGTCAGAATTTTCTTGGACTATAGCTTGATCTTCTGTTATTTCAAGCTTAGCTTCTGAATCGGATAATTTTTTAATGCATGTGAAACCTATTGGATTACTTAATTCAATAAATTTCAACCCTTCTTCAGAGTTATCAAATAGCATTTCATGAAACAGATGAGTTGCTTTACCTAAAGTTTTTTCTAGATTTTCTATATGTAATTCTACTTCTTCCCAGTATTTTCCGAGTAGTTTTTCTCCTTCTGTAGGTAAATTAGCTCCAAAAGGGAAATTTGGAATCAAGAATAATTTACGTTTTCCTAAATATTTTGATGCGTCAGGTTTAGGAAATTGACTTAAAGGTGTAGTCATGCATTAATTCTCCTGTGTAGTTAAATGTATTATTTGAAATGGAGTAAACTTAATTGCTATTATTGGATGATTTGAATTTTGATGCTTGATCTGATCCTCCTGTAGTATTACCTGCACTATAAGAATGAGCACCAGCACCAGCTAAGGATCCTCCTTGTACAATCAAATATTCATCACGAATAGGTTTCCTATCAAACCAACATTCTAAAATTTCTCTTACACCTGAAGCATATCTTGATTGCGCAGATAAAGATGTACCTGATGTATGAGGAGTTAAGGCATGATTAGGGGCAGTCCTCCAGGGATGATCATTAGGTGGAGGCTGTGGAAACCAAACGTCGCCAGCATATCCAGCTAACTGACCATTTTCTAAAGCACCCGTAATTGCATCCTTATCACAAATTTTCCCTCTAGCAGTATTAACTATATATGAGCCTCTTCGCATTTTTGAAATTAATTTTTCATTAAATAAATGTTCAGTTTCTGGATGTAAAGGGCAATGAATGCTAATTACATCACAATTTTTAACTAAAGATTCTACGTTTTGGTGAAAAGTTAAATTTAATTCTTTTTCTATCGATGCTGGTAAACGATGTCTATCAGTATAATGAAGATTTACATCGAAAGGTTTCATACGTTTAAGTACTGCAAGTCCAATTCTACCTGCAGCTACAACCCCAACATCCATCCCTTCTATATCATATGAACGAGAAACAGAATCAGCAATATTCCATCCTCCTGATACTACCCATTTATACTGTGGTATATAATTTCTAACTAAAGCTAATATTTGCATTACAGCATGCTCGGCTACACTTATACTATTACAATAAGTAACTTCGCAAACTGTTATATTATTTTCTATAGCTGCTTGTAAGTCAACATGGTCGGATCCTATACCAGCGGTGATTGCTAATTTGAGATTTGGTGACTTCGCTATTCTGTCAGCTGTTAAATAAGCTGGCCAAAATGGTTGAGAGATTACTATTGTTGAATCATGTAAATGTTGATCAAAAACAGAATCTTTAGAATCCTTGTCTGAAGTAACAATAAATTCATGTCCAGAATTTTCAATAAATTTTCTCAGACCTAGTTCTCCTGAAATAGAACCTAATAATTCTCCAGGATTGAAATCAATATTATTAGGTGATGGCATAGATTGCCCATCTGGATATTTTTCTAATTTAGGTATGTTATTTCTAGCATACGATTCTGGTAATCCATTAACTGGATCATCATATAATACACATAAAATTTTTTCTTTATTATTCATAAATTGAAACTCTTTTCTTTAATAAATATAAAATATAAATTTTTTTAATAATAGCAGAAGGTAGAAAATTGGTAAAGAAATTAAGTGATATATGAAAAATTATTATAATATTTTGGAGGTAATTTATATTTAAAGGCCAATTATATTTGCTTTTGAGTCTGTATCCAGTTTTCTAGGATTACCAGGTAGTCCTGGCATAGTGACTATATTTCCAGCAATAGGATATATAAATCCAGCACCTATTGAAGCTCTTACATCTGAAATTTCAAACATATAGTCTTTTGGTAATCCTTTTTTTGATCTGTCATGAGATAAAGACAGATGGGTTTTTGCCATGCAAATAGGTAAGTCTCCCCATCCATATGATTCATATTCTTTGATACGCTTTTTTGCTTGGGAGCTCCATTTTACTCCATTAGCGTTATATACATGTTTAGATAAATTTTCTACTTTTTCTTTAATAGATAGATCTTTACTATATAAATAATTTATTTTAGGTGTTTCTTTATTGGTAGCTTTTATGATAGATTCAGATAGTTCAATAGTTCCTTTCCCACCTTGCTTAAAAGCATCACTTTCTACTGCAGCAAAAGCGCCATTTTCTTCAGATATTTTCTTCAGAATTGATAGTTCTTCAATTGTATCTGAGGGGAATTTATTAATTGCAACTATTACTGGTAATCCGAAAGATTTAATCATTTTAATTAAATGAATTAAATTAGGCATTCCATTGAGAGTAGCTTTCGCATCAGGGATTTCTAATTCCTTTAGCTTTATTCCTCCATGTGATTTTACTGCTCTTACTGAAGCTACGATTACTGCGGCACTTGGTTCAAGGTTATTAAATCTAGCCTTAATATGCATGAATTTTTCAAAACCTAAATCAGCACCAAAGCCAGCTTCCGTAAATACATAATCACTTAATTGCAAAGCAATAGTGTCTGCTACAACTGAGCTGCATCCATGAGCTATATTTGCAAAAGGACCAGTATGAACAATAACAGGTTGGCCTTCAGTTGTTTGGACTATATTTGGATTAATAGCATGTCTAAGCAATGCCATCATAGAACCTACAGCATCAATTTGATTAGCATTAATTGGTGTTCCATTTTTATTAAAACCAACAATTATTTTTTCTAATCGATTACGTAAATCTTCTAAGTTAGAAGATAGTGATAATATAGCCATTATCTCTGATGCAGTTACTATATCAAATCCTGTTTGGCGAACTGGTGCGTTATTTTCCCCACCAATTCCTGTGATAATATCTCTTAAAGCTCTATCTTGAACATCAGTTACTCTCTTCCATGTAATACCTGATGGGTAGAATCCTTCAATTTTACCTCTTTGAGCAATATTGTCAGTAAGTGCAGATAATAAATTATGGGCTGAACCGACAGCATGTGCGTCGCCTGTAAAATGTATATTAATTTCGTCTTCAGGTTCTATTTTAGAAAATCCTCCTCCAGATCCTCCTCCTTTAATTCCAAATATTGGACCTAAAGATGGTTCTCTTAAAGTAGCAATGACATTTTTACCTAATTGTCCCATACCTTGAGTAATTCCTATAGCTGTAGTTGTCTTGCCTTCGCCTGCTGGAGTTGGAGTAATTCCTGTTACAACTATCAGTTTGCCTCGTTTATTAGGTTTTGAAAAATTACTTAAAGGAATTTTTGCTTTAAATTTCCCGTAATGAATCAAATCATTAGAAGTTAGTCCTAAGGGTTTTACAATTTCTGTAATTGGTTTCATGTTTTTTTATCTCTGGATTATTAAAGTTTTATTTAATTTGCTTGTCGAATTGATTGGTCTACAATATCTAAACCGACTAATTCACTCCATATACCTAGTATCTGAGTAGTGATTGGGCCAGGGCATGTATTGTTTATTAATCTATTGTCAACTGATCTTATTGGAAGAACTTGGAAAAATGTATTGGATAAAAATACTTCATCGGCTGTATAAGCATCATAGGGTTGTAAGTCATCTTCAGATATAGGAATATTAGATTGGTGAGCAATTTCGAATACAATTTTTCGAGATATTCCATGTAAAATATTATTACCCTTTGGGGTTTTAATTTTACCATCGCTTACAATGAAAAAATTAGCCCCTATATTTTCTGTTATATTTCCATCCTGATCTAACAGTACCGGGTAAGCTTCTGGATCAATATCTGCTGCTTGTATTTGTGCCTGCACGTAATTTCCTCTACTATAATTCTTGAATTTTGGGTCAAGAGAAGTCACATTATAAGTTCTTGAGTTTGGGAATATTACTTTTGCACCTTTTATGTAGGATTGAGCATATCCACCTAAATTTAATATAGAAATCATTATTATTATTGTTGGAGATAGTTCTTCAGTGATACTCCCTTGGGTGGGGGTCGAAGGTACGCCGCGTGTTATAGTTTGCCTGATAACAAATTCCTCTCCAGGTTTTCGGAGCTGTTTATTCTTATTAATTAATTCATGAGTTAATTTGATGAAATCAGATTCAGTTAATTTGGGTTCTATACGAGCAAATTTTAATGATCTGAATAGTCTGGATATATGGTCTTCTAAACGAAATACTTTTCCATTAAATGTTCTCTCTACATCAAATACTGCATCTCCCATAGTAAAACCTCTATCAAAGAAATCGATTTTTATTTCGCTATTTTTAACCCATTTACCGTTAAAATAACTTATAAATTCATCCATTAATTTAAACCTATGGTATTTTAAGCTCGGACTATAGGCAGCTCTCATCATTTTCAGAAGGCACCTATAGGTGTTCGTCCGAGCCTGTATTTCAATTTAAAACACTTTACAATGAATACTAACATACTACAATATAATAGTAATAGTCTATGTTTATGAGGTACACTGAATAAATATTTTAATAGGAATTTAAGTTATGAGTAATACATTTGGTAATTTATTTAGAATTACAACTTGGGGTGAATCACATGGTGATGCAATTGGAGTAGTAATTGATGGTTGCCCTCCATTAATATCTTTATCTAAAGAAGATATACAAGTAGATTTAGATAGGAGAAAACCTGGACAAAGTGAAATTTCAACTCAAAGAAAAGAAGAAGATAAAGTTGTTATAGAATCAGGCTTGTTCGAAGGCAAGACTCTAGGAACACCAATTCATCTAGTTGTACGAAATACAGATATGAAAAGTAAAGATTATAATCATATGAAAGATCTTTACCGACCTTCACATGCAGATTATACTTACCAAGCTAAATACGGTATACGTAATTGGAAAGGAGGAGGTAGAGCAAGTGCTAGAGAAACTATTGGCAGAGTTGCTGGAGGAGCAATTGCTAAAAAAATATTAAAGATTGATTTTGGAGTAGAAATATTAGCATATGTAAAGCAAATTGCTAATATAAAGACTGATATAGAATCAGGTGATGTTTTACAGTCAGATATTGATGCAAATATTGTAAGATGCCCAGATAAAAAAAATGCTGAAAAAATGATTGAACACATTAAAATGATAAGGAAAAAAGGAGACTCTTTGGGAGGTATTATAGAAGCAGTTGCAAGAAATGTACCAGTTGGGTTAGGAGAACCAGTATTTGGCAAAATTGATGCAGAGTTGGCAAAAGCTATGTTGTCATTGCCGGCATGTAAAGGATTTGAAATCGGATCAGGTTTTTCTTCAGTAAATATGACTGGTTCTGAACACAATGATGAATTTTATAATAAAGATGGAATTATACGTACGAGGACAAATAACTCAGGAGGAGTGCAGGGAGGAATTTCTAATGGGGAAAATATTATAATTAGAGCGGCATTTAAACCTACTGCTACAATTATGAGTTCTCAAAAAACTGTAGATCAAGAAGGTAACCCTATTGAAATGCAAGGGAGAGGTAGACATGATCCTTGTGTTTTACCACGTGCTGTTCCTCTGGTAGAAGCTATGATTGCATTAGTTTTAGTTGATTTGGCACTAATACAAAAAACAAAAAAGCCTATTTAAACTACAGGAGATAACCCTCCATCAATATTTATAGCAACTCCTGAAATATAACTAGATTTTTCAGATGCTAAAAATGTAATAACATCAGCAGCTTCACTACTTTCACCTACTCTTCCTATAGGGACGTCTTTGCCAAGGTTAGAATACCAATTTTCTAATGATATATTTGTAGATAGAGCTTCTTTTTCCCAGCGTTTTTTGTGCTGATAACTTTTTATTAAGCCTATACATACTGTATTTACTAATATATTGTATTTTGCTGAATCTTTTGACATAGCTTTAGTTAATGCAATTCCTGCTGACCTACTTACAGATGTTGGTACAGATGCATATCCTGGAGCTTTACCTCCTAAATTAGTAACATTAATTATTCTTCCAGAATTATGTTTTTTCATATATTTTATGGCTATTCTAGAAGACCTTATTGCTGCAAAAAGTTTCAATTCTAGGTCTTCCTTCCATTGCTCATCGGTGACATTTTCAAAATCGCCACCTGCTGATCTACCCGCATTATTAATTAAAACATCAATAGTCCCATATTTTTCGATAATAATCTTAAATAAATTTTCGATTTCATGAATTTTTGTTACATCTGTAGTGTAAATGTCTATTGTCTTATTTGTTAAATTCTTTATTTCATTTTGAGCATTTTTAAGCTCATTAATATTTCTTGCACATATAATAGTTTTTGCACCTTCTCTTGTCATAGATAGAGCTGTTGCCTTCCCAATTCCTTGACTCCCTCCGGTAATTAATACTATTTTGTTATTGAGTCCTAGATTCATATTAATTTGCTCCTTAGTAATTAGAAATTTGGTATGCTTCGTCAAGTAGATCTGTTACATAACATATTTTTGCTTTAGTTTTAAATAATTCAACTCCATATTGCATTTGGATTAGACAACCGGGATTTGATGTTGCTACTATTGAAGCGTCAGATTTATTTATTTCCTGCATTTTCGATTTCAACACCTTTTTTGATAATTCTCTTTCAGTAATAGTATAAGTTCCTCCACCACCACAACAAATGGATGAGTTTTTTAATTCTACAAATTTTATACCAGGTATTGAATTTAAAATTTTTCTAGGAGCGTCGGCTATTTGTTGTGAATTTAATAAATGGCATGAATCTTGGTATGTAACTGTACGTTTGATTGTTCCTTTTGGAAATTCGAAAGGTAGTTCAACTAAAAATTCGGATATATCTTTTGTTTTTTCACTGAATTCTTTAGCTTTTTGTAAGTATTCATCATCTTGATGGAAAAGGTTATAATATTCTTTCATTCTGGATCCACAACCAGCTGATGAAGTTATAATCGAATCAATATCTGATTCTAAAAAGGCATTAATATTTTTCTTTGCAAGTTCAACTGTTTTATCTATATCGCCAACATGAGAATGAAGTGCTCCACAGCAGACTTGCTCTGCAGGAACAATTACATCACATCCATTGTAATTTAATATTCGAGTTACAGCTTCCATTTCAGGGCCATGAATAAACGGCATTAAGCATCCAGAAAGTAAAGCAACTTTTTTCTTTTTTGAAGTATTAGTTTTTAATAATTGACCTTTAGTTTTGAAACTTTTTGATGGTATAAAAGGTAATGATCTTTCAAGTTCAGCGAGTTTTGGTATAAATAGGTTTAATAATTTAGTTTTTCGTAATAATGCTTGGAATCCGGATCGTTGGTAAAATTTAGTTAAATTGAATAATATATTTAATAAGTTTCTATTAATTACAATATTATTCATAATAATTTTACTAAGCCATTTTGAAATTTTATTAGTATTTCGAATTGGCATAATATGCTTCATTGTTCCTTCAATTAATTTGCCATATTCAACTCCTGATGGACAAGCTGTTTCACATGCTCTACATTGAATACATAAGTCCCAATGACGAATTACATTTGGGGTTATATTGATCCTTTTTTCATTAACTGCTTTCATTAAAGCAATTCTGCCTCTAGGAGATTCAGTTTCTAAACTTGTTTCTAAATATGTTGGGCAGGCTTGTAAACAAAATCCACAATGTACGCATTTATATAATTCTGATTCTGGTACATCTTGGTTAAATATATTGATACTAGTTTCTTTCATAGAATCAAATGCCTCCAATAAACCTTCCAGGATTTAGAATATTTTTTGGGTCATATTGGCTTTTAAGGTTCTTCATTATTTTTATTGATTCACTATGATTTCCCCATATATCTAAATTCGGTTTTATTTCGGGAGGACAATTTGCAATTGTCATTGTTCTAGGAATTTCCGGCGTAATAGTATTTAAATTATTTATAATCTTTAAATACTCATTATAATTTATTGGTTTTATTTCTATAGGTATAAAATTCAGGGATATATTTCCAAAACCTGGATCAGATATGATAATTTTTTTAAAAGCAGCATGTTTTATTTTTTGTAAGTGCTCAGCAAATCGAAATATTTCAGTAGGTTGTAATGAAAATTTTACCAGAAGGTTTGATTTATCATTATTCCATCCAAAATCTCTAATTTCAGACCACATTGTATTTGATTCTTTTAAAGTAAATTCTTCATTAGATAATGAAGAATTTTTGTTAAATATCTTGATGCACTCATCAATTTGACGTTTAATAGATTTATTACGCCCTCCAATTTTGACTAGAGTTAAATTATTTAAATTTAAGTAATTGTCTATATTAGATAAAGCTAAAGGCAGTATATTACTATTGAATATTTCAAGTGATGTGGAAATGCTTTTTGAAAAATTATTAAAACTTGCTACAAGTGTAACTTCTTTTTGGGGAATAGGAATTAATTTAAATGATATTTGATTTATTATTCCTAAAGTACCTAGTCCTCCAATATGAAGTTTTGACATATCATAACCGCTTACATTTTTAACTACTTTTCCTCCAGTTTTTACAATTTTACCGTTAGATAATACTACTGACATACCTATAACATAATCTCGTATGTGACCAAATTGCCATTTTGTAGGGCCATTTAATCCAGTAGCAATAGCTCCACCAATTGTAGTTTTACCTGGTAATGGAGGATCTAAATTAAGTTGTTGTCCGTGTTTTCTAAGTAATTCATTAATTTGATTTATTGTTATATTTGCACTAGTTGTTAATGTTAAATCTCCAGGGTTGTGCTCGATTAAATCTTCCATTTTTGAAAGGTCAATGATTGTGTTTAATCTTTTAATAGTATTTCCTAAATTGATTAAACTTCCACTTCCCCAAGGGGAGATAGATTCATTATTAAGATATGAGTCAGCAACTATATTTGATAAATCATCAGTAGTTTTTGGGGATTCAATATTATTAGGTGATATGTTATCTATAGAGTATTTCATTTTTTATTGTAGAAAATTTATTTAGGTTTATATATAAACGGATGGACCCATCTTCGAAATAGCTTTGAATTGAAAATTGTCTGCACATTTTGACCCACTAGGAAATATTTTGCCTGGATTAAATATAAAATTAGTTTGGAAAGCAGGTTTTAAAAGTGACATATATTCCATGTCATCATTATTAAACATTAAAGGTAAATATTCTTGTTTTTCTATGCCTATTCCATGTTCTCCAGATAGGACTCCTCCAACATCTACACATAATTTTAATATTTCACCACCTATTTTTAATGCAAGTTCAGTTTGTTGCTTATTTCTTTGATCAAATAGAATTGAGGGATGTAAATTTCCGTCACCTGCATGTAATACGTTAGCTATTGGTAGGTTGTATTTCTTTGACATAATTTCTATCTCTGACAATACTTCTACTAATTTAGTTCGTGGTACTGTCCCATCAACTAAATAATAATTAGGTGCTAACCGTCCGAGAGCACCTAGTACTCCTTTCCTTCCTTCCCAAAGTTTTTCACGCTCTTTTTCATCAGTTGCTTCTCGGGTTTCCAATGGTGAATAATCTTGACATATTTCTTCAATTTCTTCAATTTCTTCTTCAACTTCTTCTTTTAAACCATCAGCTTCTATTAATAATATTGCACCAGCATCTTTTGAATACCCTGCTGGAACAGCAGCTTCAGCAGCTTTGATGCAAAGGCTGTCCATCATTTCAATAGCAGCTGGTATTATACCGGATCCAATTATGCTTGAGACTGCAGCGCTTGCTTGTTCAACATTTTTAAAGACTGCCAGAAAAGTTTTAATATATTCTGGTTTTTTCAGTAACCTAACTGCAATTTTTGTTACTATTGCTAATGTACCTTCTGAACCTATTACAATGCCTCTCAGGTCATATCCATTAGATTCTCTATTTTTGCTACCGATCCAGGTAATAGATCCATCTGCAGTAACAATTTCCATACCAAGTATGTGATTAGTTGTGACACCATATGCTAAACAATGAGGACCTCCAGAATTCTCTGCTACATTACCACCAATAGTACATACTTTTTGACTTGATGGATCAGGTGCATAATATAAACCATCTTTTGAAATTGCTTTACTTAGTTCTATATTAATTAGGCCTGGTTCAACTATTGCTACTCTGTTATTTATGTCTACATTTAGAATATCATTCATTCTTGTTAGTGTTAAAATTATACCTCCTAATTCAGCTACGGCTCCGCCACTTAGACCTGTACCAGCCCCTCTAGGGATTATAGGTATTTTGTTCTCATTAGCTAATTTTACTATTTCGGCGACTTGTTTATTTGTTTTTGGTAGAACTACTGCTAAAGGTAATGCAGCATCTATTGAACCATCATATTCATATGTGATTAAATCTTCTTTTTCGAATAGCACATATGAATCACCTACAATTTTCTGAAGTTTATTTAATATATTGTTTTTTTTATCCATATTTAATACTTTAATCTTTTATATTTGAATAAGAGTCGGAAGATTTGCCTTCTCTGGAATCCCATTTACCAAGAATAGTATTTATTAAAGAAATAAACAATAGTTTTATATCCAAAAAAGGATTCATTGTTTTAATATATTTTATATCATATTCTAATTTCATATAAGGTTCATCAGTACTATTATATACTTGTGACAATCCTGTAAGACCTGGTTTAGCACATAACCTTTTATTAAATCCAGGGATATTTTTTTCTAGTTCTTTTTGTTCTTTTACAGGCAATGCCCTTGGTCCAACTAAGCTTACTTCACCTTTCCAAATGTTTAATGTTTGAGGTAATTCATCTAAAGCAGTTTTTCGAAGTATTTTACCAAATTTTGTTATACGTGGATCTTTATCTTTAGTCCAAACAGGCCCTAATTTATCAGCATCTTCAACCATTGTTCTGAATTTTCTTACTTTGAATTCCTTGCCTTTTTCACCAGTACGAATTTGAACATAGAATATGGAGCCTCTATCAAAAAACCATATTGTTAATGGGATTAAAGTCCATAATAATAATAATAAAGGGAATAGAAATATATGTGAGGATATTAATATGATTAAATCAAAAGGTCTTTTATACATCGTATTGATTTTTTTTATCTATTAATAATTTATTATAATGGTTTTCAATATCATTAATTAAACGATCCAACAAGAAATTATTTTTTGCATCTAACCGAGCATTTTCACTTAAGTGTGCAGATTTTTTAGGATTATTTAATAATTCTAGGATTTTTTTTGTTAATGAATCTATATTTTGGGGTTCTATTAAATATCCGTTATTTCCATCAGATATAATATCTGGATGACCTCCTACGTTTGTTGTTATTACTGGACACCCTGATGCCATTCCTTCAATAACTGATACACTAGTTCCTTCATTATCAGATGAACATACTAATATGTCTAAACTTGCATAAATTAAAGGAAGATCATTTCGCCAACCTGTAAATATGATATTTTTATTTATATTCAGTTCATATGATAGTTTTTCAATTTTTTTTCTTAAAGGACCATCACCTACTATTAAAAAATATATATTTTCTTTTTGAGCTATAACCTTGGAAGCAGCTTGAATTAATAATTTATGGTTTTTAATAGGTACTATTCGACCAACAATACCTATTAAACTAGAATCATTGGGCAATCTTAGTTCTTTCTTTAATTTACCTTTTAATAAATTGTTATTTAAAAATGGATTAAGATTAAATCCTAGTTTAATTATGCTAAACTTTGATGGTTTAGAAATTTTATAACTAACTAATTCTGTTTTAATTTTATCACTTACTACTATTAAACTATCAGATATCAAAGCTAACAATTTTTCCATAAAGCGTAACAGATATGTTTTTGGCCTACTAAAATAGCTATGTAGCACATGCCCATGGTATGTGTGGATTATTTTTGGAGTTAAGGCTAAATGAGCAGCAATTCTTCCTAGCAAACCTGCTTTAGCAGTATGTGTATGGACTATATCGGGTTTGTATTTTCTTATAATCGAGTATATTTTAATTAATGCTTTTAAATCTTTGAATTTAAAGCTGTGTTCATTACTTAATTCAGGAATGGATATTGTTTTTATACCTGATTTTTTTGCTTGATTAAACATTGATTTTTCATCTTGACTTACACCTCCACATAATAATAATGATTGGAATTTTTTTCTATCTAATCCTTTATTTAGATTTATTACATGTATAGATGGGCCACCAATATTAAGTCTAGAGATTATACGTAATATTTTAATTTTTTTAATTTTCTTATTTTTCATATTCATTATCATTATATTAGATTTTTATATACACTAATCACTTTATCAGATGTATTATCCCAAGAATAATTTAAAGCTATTTTTCTAGATAAATTCGATGACTTTTCCCATTTCTCAGGATTGTTTGCTAATCTTTCAAGAGCATCATGTAAATTTTCAGGATCTTCAACAGGAACTACTTCACCTCCTGTTAAATTTGCAATTTGAGCACAGCTTCCAATATTTGTAACTACAATAGGTGTGCCAGTTGCTATTGATTCTAATATTACTTTTGGGAATCCTTCGCTCTTTGAAGACAGTAAGAAAAGTTTACTTTTTTGCATAAGGTCACGAACTTGAATCCTTGAACATATCCCTAAAAAATCAATCTTATTATAAATATTTAATCTTTGTGATAGCTCTATAAGCTTTTCTTTAAGAGGGCCAGACCCAACGATTTTTAATCTCCAATCAGGATTATTTTGGGTGAATTTATGAAATGCAAGTAAAGCTATATTATACGATTTTTGCCATCTTAAACTTCCTACCATTAATATAGTTTTATCTCTTGGTTTGCGTGTTGTATTGAAAAAATCAATATCGACTCCACTAGGTGTGTAAATTAAGTCCTTTGAGTGAAACATTTTTTTAAGTACATCAGTCATAGATTTTGACACATAGCAAACTTTATCAGATTTTCTAAGTAAAAAATTAAATAATTGCCATTTATTAATTGAGTTTATATCTGTTCCATGAAATGTAATTACTATTTTAGATCTAAATATCAATTTTGCAAAAACAGCTTGTAAAATTGGCATTGGTGTATGAATATGAACAATGTCTGGTTTGAATTTTAGTATATGGAAAACACTTAATAGAAAAAACGTTAAATATCCAGATAGTTTTATTAATATGGATATTTTTCTAATCATTCCTTTTTTGTCACTTATAGTTATATCAAAATAAGGTATTCTAACAATTTTTGCATGATCAGGATTCTCTAAAGGTACTCCAGATCTATTACGCGTTATTAACAATGTGTTATAAGGTATATTTCTAGTCATATAGTAACTCGGCAATCCTATTCCAGGATCTAGATCCGAAGGGTATGTAGGTGATATTCTACAAATTTTCATTAAGTTTGATCATAGTGTTTTTCAGTGATTTCTAAGAATTTTTTTTCATAATCATTCGCCATATTATCCCAACTGAATTTTTTTCTAACATTTTCATATCCTTTTTTTGCCATTTGTGATGATTTAGTCGGGTTTTTAATTAATTCCAAAGATGCTTTAGCGATTTCTGATTTATTATATTCAACTGCTAATCCAGTTTGATTATGACTAATAATTTCGCAACACCCTGTAGTATTAGTAGTTATTGTTGGGATTCCAGACGCTTGAGCCTCTAATAATGCTCTTGGTAAACTATCGCTTGAATTTTCAGGTGTTGCATATAAAAATAAGTCTGCAGATTTTAGTAAATTTGGGATATCTTTTCTATTTTCTAGCAATGTTATTTTATCTTTAAATTTAGATTTATTTATCATTGATTTTATATGATTTAATATTTCTTTATTAGATGATTTCGCTGCTATTATATAAGATATATCTTGATTCTTTTCGCATATTTCATCAAATGCTTGTAGTAGTAATATTGCACCATCTGATTTACTTTGAAAATTAAGAGTCAGAACTGACAATATTTTAATTTTTGATTTAGGCCATAAATCTGGCATGGCTACTCCGTTATCTATTGATTGATAGTCAATGCCATTATAAATACTTGTGATTTTACCTTTATGTTCAGGATATTTATCTATAAATTTTTCGGATAGAAATTTGCTGTTACCTATTATTAAATCAGCTTTATTTAGAATAATACTTAATATTTTAGGATAAGCTAAAAGTTTCAAATAATTAAGTTTTGATTTTTTTAATCTATCTTTATAATATGTCCATATGACTCCACCTGGGTTAAATACAAAGGGTTTGTTTTTTATTATCTTATTTATAGCAAGTTGAAATGAGGGCAGAAAAGTGTGCGCAGAATAATATATGTCATGTTCAGTATTATTTAATAAATCAAAAGTATGTTTAAGTCCGTATTTAATTGGTTTAACATACTTTTGATCTCCTGGTATAGGATTAAAGTGGTAAATTGTAATTTTGTGACCTTTTGAACGTAATTTTTCTGCTAATTTTGCTCCTCTATATGGTCTAGGTACCCAGAATCCAATATTTAGTTTTATATTAGATTTCATTTAACTAAATTTGATATTAAACTTTTTCAAATAATACATCTCTTACACCACCTGAATTACAAATAAGTTGAACAGTATGAGAATTCGATATGTTTGTGTATATCCCTCTAAATCGAGTATCATTTGTTTGTACAATTTTTATTGGTTCATAACCTAGATTTCTAATTCTAGGTTTAAGTTCGTCTGTAGATGTAACATATTTGGTTTTATATCCGTGATTAAATAAAAACTCTAATTTATTTCGAATACTATGGGTTTCAGTATATTTTTTAAAATGACATTCAAAGAGAATTTTACCTGTCCATTTGTTTTCTTCAATTGCTTTTTGAAGACCCAATAAAACCTCTACTTCGTATCCTTCTATATCCATTCTTAGCATATTTATAGGTTTTTTATTATGAATAAAATCTGATAAATTAGACATCTTGATTTCCAATTGGCTTATTGGGTTTACATTATCTATAATATTGTTGTCTGGAAGAATAAAAGAGTGCATATTGGAATATTTTGATCTGTATAGTGGTTTAGGACTATTAGTGTCAGAGGCACCCATTTGATAAGGTTCAATGATATGTTCGAATTTGTTAAGGGCAATGTTTTTTTCCAAGGTTTTATAATTAGTTGGCTCTGGTTCTAATGCATAAATTTTCCCTTTATTGCCAATAATATTTGCTATCATGATTGAGTAGTACCCAATATTGGCTCCTACATCTAGAATCACATCACCTGTTTTAACTTCTTGGTCTATTATATATTTCAGTTGCTCTTCCCGAGTTCCTCTTATTGCTAAATCTCTAGATAGACCAGGGTCAGACATCCTCAGATATAATTCGTAATTATATATTTTTCTTTTATAAAAAGATTTTTTCGTAAAATATTTTATAAAATAATATATTAAAGCATATTTTACAAGAGGAATTATTCCGAAAATCCCATAGCGGTTTATTTTTTTAAATTGATTTATTGGGGGCATTTTAATATCATTTTTCCTTAGATTAGTTTGATTAATTTATTGAAATTTTAAAAATAATTTTTCATAATGTTTAGCTACTGTTTCCCATTTGTAATCCTCTACAAATTTCAATGAATTTCCTATTAATTCTTTTCTTAACCTATCATCATTTATCAGTCTTTTTAATTGCTTTGTGAAATCATCAACATCTCCAGATTTTGCTTGTAACCCATTATATTCATGTTTTATTACATCTTTACATCCTGGAGCATCAGTGGATATAACTGCTGTTCCAGCAGCCATTGCTTCTAATTGAACCATGCCAAATGTTTCTAATAGAGAAGGGAATGCAAAAATATCTGAAGCTTGATACATTTCAACTAGTTTTTTGTCGGGAAATCTCCATTCATCGCTATTAGTTTTATTTGGAGTAATTGGGGGCAAAGTTTTGATATATTTTCCTAGATTTAAATCTGATATTTTTTGATTGATTTTTTCGGATCCTTTTCCAACTATATACCATCTGAATTCTATTCCATAATTTTTTATTTTATTAGCTATTTCTGGAATCAAGTCATATCCTTTTTTAGGATGATTCCTGCCTGTAGTTAAAATTATTGGTATATTGATTGGCCATCTAAGATTTTTACGTAGACTTTCTGTAGATTTAGTTTTTTTAAACCATTCTAAGTCCACTCCATTAGGTATGATTTCTATTGATTGCCTAGAAGCACCAAGTTCTAGGAAGTCTTTTACAACGGATTTAGTTAAAGCAACTAAAGAATTATATGACTTGATTGTTTTTTTTAATTTAGACTCTTGTGTTTGATTTAGTCTTATTCCATAGTTGAGTGTTACAGATTTTTGTATGTCTTCTCCAGATGCTCTAAGTATTAGAGCTGTTTTATTTTTCAAACAGCTAGCTATACTTCCACTTGGGTGTGTAGTAATTACTAGCCAACCATCATAGTTTTCTTTTTTTTGAATATATGATAAATATCTTTGGGAAATATATGTACCTAATACAGGCATTATTCTTGGTATAGAGTAAAAATACTTTGGTAATGGCTTTAAAACAGTTCGGAAATTCTCATGAAGTTCATCAAAATTATGTTTTGGTACATATACATCTATGTTGTGCCCTAAATTATGTAAAGCTATTGATATATTATACGAAAAAATTTGTGCTCCCCCTACTTTAGGAAGAAAAGATGATGTTAATAATGCAATTTTCATAATTATAAATTGTTTTTTAAATTAAAAGTTAAATCAGGATATGTTTTTGAAGATTTTTTAGCAAGTACAAATCCATGAGAAGAAGAAAATCCTATATTTTCCAAGATTTTTCTTATTCTATGTAATCCAAATCTATATGGAGAATGTACAGGTAGATTGTCTATGTATCCTATGATTTTAAAGGATGATTGAGTAAAATTATTATTCCAATTGGAATAGCCCATTTCTATAAATTCTGTAATATGATTTTTATATTCGCCATGTACATTTGGCCAAAATTTGCGAAAAATTTTAGTTAGTCGCGATTTTTGTTTAATGCTTGTCCAATTGTTAGGGTTTTTATCCTTTTTAATAGAATGTTTTGTACTTGTTATTTTTTCGATTAATAAAAGCATTTGATTAAGGTGAAATAAAAGCAAATGAGCTAATTTCCAAAATCTATTAGGAATAATATGTATCATTATACCATCATCTTTTAAAACTCGATGCATTTCTTTTAGTGATTGATTAGGATTTGATATATGTTCAAGTAAATTGGATGAATAAATCAAGTCGAATACTTCGGATTTATAAGGTAGTTTATTTGCATCGCAGATTTGATAATCAATATTCGGATTTCTTTTTGGTATTAACCTATTAAAATTTATGTCTGTTGATAATAAATCACATGCCCACTTGATCATTATTCTACTTTGTGTTCCATTGCCTGCTCCTAATTCTAAAGCTAAGTTAAAACAATTCTCAGGTAAGTCTTTAAATATTAATTCTACTTCTCTAGTTCTGATTATTTCACGTGTTATTCTGGGGTTTCTATTAATCATTGATTTGTCAAACTAATATCATTACATAATTTTGCTAATCTCATAGTAGATTTAGAATCGATTTTTCCGAATGTTTTTTCGAGCATTTTTGATAAGTTTTCCGAATAATTTTCAGTATAGTTTTTATTACCAATGATTTTTTCAATATGTTTACTTAATTGTTTGCTTGAAGAAGCTTGAAGTATATTTACCTCGTTTTTGTGATATATACTCATATCTGGTATGTGATTAGGAATTAATATAATTACAGGTAATTTAAAAATCAATGCTTCAACTGAAGTAGATGAGTACGTTGTAACAAATATATCTGTTTTTTTCATTAAATTATATATATTAGGGTCTTTAGAAATATTTATTGTTTTATTTGTAGAGTGATAGTATTTATTTAGAATCGATTTAAATTTCTTTCTATTAACTTTTGGGTGAAGTTTTATTGTGATTTCTAAATCTGGATTTAAAATTAATGCTGGAATACAAAGTGTAATAACATAGTTTGTGTCGTGTAATCCAGGAGCGATTAATATTTTTGTTTTTTTATTATAATTTTTATTATTTACTAAATCTGCTTGTTTCCATACATTATCAAATCTAGCAGGTCCAGTAATTACAATTTTAGAATCAGGTATATTATTTTGTTTCAATATATTTTTAGATAAATTTCCATCAACAGAAAATATATCTGGATATGGAGAAAGATTTTTACAGTCTGGATTATTAGTTGCCTCATTGTAATCAAAAGAATATAAGAGTTTCATATTTGTTATTGGGCCGTGTTGCATACCTATAATAGGAGTATCAGTATTATTGTTGCGTGTACCTTGTATAATCGATTTTCCATACATAAATTCAAAACAATACAATAATACTAAGCTAGGGTTTAATTTATTAGATACGTTTTTTGAGTTTTCACTTAATATTTCAAGATGTGGCCAATATACTAAAACAGATTTCCACATCATTTTATGAAAATACTTATAAAGGTTAAATCCATTCCAGAGATATATAGATTTGTATTCTTGATGTAGGGTCATTTTTTTAAATCTTAATGCATCAGATAGATTTATATATGTAGTAATGATTTTGATTATATTTCCAAATGATTCTAATATTACAAAATTTTTTTTGGAAAAATTAGTTTTGTGTAAAAAAAAGAGTCTTTTAATATAAATAATTGGTGAAAGAAAGTTTGTTTTATCATATATTCTTAAAATTAATGTAGGGGTTGTTTTATAATGAGTTTTCATTTGATCTGGTAAATTTGCTATATACATATCTTGCCATTCCCCAAATTTATTTGTCCATACTCTTGGGAACCATGAGTATAAGAGTATAGGATTTTTATTATGTATAATGCTTTTACGGGAGAATTTTATTATATTAGAGTAAAATTTTGCTATAATTGTTGAAGCTAATAAAAAGATTAAACCTAAATATCTAGCAATTACAAATTTATGGAATTGATATAATTTTGTATTATATATAGTTTTAATGAATTTTATTTTATTTTGGATTTCTATTTGAACTATCAATTCATTTAAATTGTCTTCACATATAACAGCATGTTTAACATATTTTTCGGATTTTATTTGGTTTAGTATTGCTATTATTTTAAATAATTCAAACCAATAAGGTTCAGAAGGGCTGTTTTTCTCTGACACAGATGTTTTCCACCATAAATATTCGAATCTTTTAGCCCATTTCTTCCCACCAGTTTCTAAAGCTATTAAATTTAATTTTAATTTCATTTCTGATATGAATTTACTTATCATATCTTTTACATCCATATCTATACTGGATAAAGTGTCAGATCCGTATATTATTTTAATTTCCCCTGTATAGTTTTTTTTGATTAGGTTTAATGTATCTTCTTTAAAATCTTGTACAAATATCATTATATCTAATTCAATATTATTATCATCAGATAGTTTATCTAATATTGAATGAAGGTCCTTTGTCGAAAATTTATCAGTTGATAAAATCAATAAATTTTTATTTTTATGATTGAATTGTTTCATTTAAATTATAAATATTTATTTGCGTTTAAAAATCACGTTGAAACTTTTTGATTCGTATTTGCCTATTTGAGATTTTTTTATTATTTGAAATCCTGCAGATTTTATATTTTGATATATATAATTAGTTTCCGAAGTTTTATTAAGTGATTCAGTAATTTCTATACATATACTTGACAATCTTTTATCATTTAATGTTTTTTGAGCGCCTAAAATGATTTGATATTCATGCCCATCGACATCTATTTTTATATGATTTGGAAAATCGACTTTATTTGTATAACATATTTCATCTAAACTAATAGAACTTGCACCTTGAATATGTATAGGATTAAATGCATTTCCTTGGTCATCATATGCTGCCTTGTAACCATGTATAGCTTCCCCGGATCTTAAATTGTTTCGTATATATAATTTATCTTGTTCTTGTCTATTAGAAATTGCTAAGCAATAAGAAGTAATAATTTCTGACATTTGATTAATATATATATTACGATTTAGAGTAGCAAAATTTTGAGATTCAGGCTCGAAAGTATAAATTTTTATTTTATTATTATGTTTTTTTGCTGCAAAAATTGAATACAATCCTATATTAGAACCTATATCGTAAAAAACATCTCCTTTTGAAATAAAATTTGTTATCCAATTTAAAGTCTCAGGTTCCTTTGTTATGTAAGCTTTGATTCTACTTAAATCTCTAGTGTTTGTAACTTCTACTTTAACTTCTTCACCATTTATTTCACATATTTTAGTGAATTTTGTCCATTGATTAACTAAAGTCCTGTAATAATCTAATTTATTATGTAGTCTTTTAATAAAAGTCATAAGGATACAAAAGGAACTATAAAGTTCAATTTCTTTTCTGCAATTTTTTCTAGTTTATTTTTAATTATATTTTCTAAATTCCAAGCAAGAATCACAAAATAATCTGGCAACTTGTTTTTTAAAGAATCTGTGCTAACTATAGGTATTTTGGTACCAGGCAAAAACCTGCCTTGTTTTAGAGGATTATCATCTATAATATATTCAATTATATTCCTATCTATATTCGAGTATCCTAACAAAGTACTAGCTTTAGCTGGAGCGGCGTAACCAGCTATCGAATTTCCTTTTTCACGAATAGAAACTAATTTTTTTCTGAAATCTAAAACTGAGTTGTGGATATTCTTTTTAAACGAATTATAAATATTAACATCAGTCAGGTGTTTTTCTTGGTTTAAATAATTTTTTACAGAATTATTAATTGAATTAGAGCCATTGTTTTTTTTAACAAATAGACGTACTGAACCTCCATGAGTGGATATATTTTCTACTTTAAATATATCCATTTGATGATTCTTGAAAAAATAATGAAGGGGAGTTATAGAAAAATATGATAGATGCTCATGATATACTAAGTCAAAAGTACCAATTTCTATCATGTGATTTAAATATGGGACTTCTATTACTAAAACTCCATCGTCTTTTAATAAATTTTTGACATTTTTTGTGAGAGTTGTAATATCTTCAATATGAGCAAAAACATTATTTGCTGTAATCAGGTCAATTTGACCAAATTGTTCGGAAATCTTTTCGACTGTTTTATTTGAGAAAAATTCGCAATAAGTTTTAATATTATTAAAGTTAGCAATATTAGCAAAGTTACTGGAAGGTTCTACTCCTACTACATTTGATGTTATATATTTTTTAAAGCATTGTAACAATAGACCATCGTTACTACCTATATCTAATACAATTGAGTCTTGTGTTAAACCAATTGTTTTTGACACATCATGAACGTAATTAGAGAAATGGTCCGCAAGCATACCACTGGTAGAAGAGTATAAATAATTAGAGAATAATTTTTCTGGATTAACAGCATAATTAAGTTGTACTAATGTACATTTATTACAGAAGACTAGTTCTAATGGGTATTTATCTTCGTATTCAGAAGAGCTTTCAGGTAAATTATTTGCTGGAGGTAAAGACCCAAGTGAAAAAAAAGGCTTGTTAAGAGTGGATTTACATACTCGACATTTATCTATTTGGTGAGATTTCAATGTTTTGGATTTTCCCCTCTTTTATTAATATTACTGAACCATTTTGAATAGGAATTATATTTTCTACTATTTGTTTAATTAAAATTGCTATACTTTGTGGAGATTGTTGATTTAGAGAATCTTTTTTACCGAATAATTTTTCTCGCATATGAGTATTAATTCCTGCTGGACAAATAGTGATACAATTTAAATTAGTATTTTCTGATTCTTTAGATAAAGCCTGAGTCATAGAAATTATTGCTGATTTAGTAGCTGAATATATAGATAAATTAGGAACAGGTTTCTTTCCTGCCTGAGATGATATATTGATTAACCAAGTTTCATTTGATTGTTGAATGATTGGTAATAAATGCTTAGTCATTAAAAAAGTACCAATAAAGTTTATGTTTATGTACTCTTCTAATTCTTCAAGAGTGATTTTTTCTAAAGGCTTTAATTCTCCTACAAAACCAGCATTATTGATTAGAATATCTATTTTGCCATATTCTTTTTTAATCCAATTAATAAAATCTTGAACTTCGTCATTTTTTGATATATCTACTTGTTTCCATTTATAATACCATTTGTTTTCTGGGCTATCATTGGCTGGCTTTTTTCGAGAACAAATCAATACTTTACAGCCAGATTTTGTAAATAATTTAGCTGTTTCTTTACCTAAACCTTTACTACCTCCACTAATAACAACAATTTTATCTTTTAAATTCATATTATATCTATTTTTATTGTGTGCTCAGAGAATCTAATATTTTCTCTATGATCTAAAGTGAGAGCTAAAAACGTCGAATCTTCTAGGAAACGCATTGCATGAGCTATATTGGGGGGAGTTATTACTAAGTCACCAGGTTCTATTATTTGTATTTCTTTTTCTGATTTCACATCATTAATATCTTTAGCATGGCTTTCAAATTTACCTCTAATTAAATAGCAATATTGAGTATCATTTGGGTGATAGTGATTACCTCTAATCGAACCTGTTTTCGATGTTATAATAGCTACATGGTTAATCGCTTTTTCTAGGATGTTTTTTATTTCTCCTCGTTCGTCTGAAAATGCAGATGTGATTTTAGAAATTTTTTCTAACATTCTTTACCTCTTTTATTTATAAACCGAATATAATAAATCAATGTAATTATATTTGATTCTGGTAGTATTCTATTGTTTTTTTGATTCCTGTAGATAAATTAATTTTCGGACTCCAGCCAGTTAAATTATGAAGTTTTGATATGTCTGGACATCTTCTTAAAGGATCATCTGTTCGTTTAGGTAAGAATTCTATAGATATATTTGATTTAGTATATTCTAAAACTAATTTTGCAAGTTCAAGCATTGTTCTCTCATCTGGGTTACCTACATTGAAAACTTGACCACTAAACTCATTTGATTGAGTTATAATCCAAATAGCTATTACAATATCTTCTATATAACATAGACTACGTGTTTGTTTTCCATCTCCAAAGATTTTAATAGATTCATTGTTTATTGCACACCGTATAAATTCACAGACTACCCTTCCATCATCTATTTTCATTTTTGGCCCGTAGACATTAAATAACCTTATTATACGAGTATCAACTTTACGACTTCTGTGATAAGCCATTACTGCAGCTTCAGCAAAACGTTTAGATTCATCATACATACTTCTTGGACCTATGGGATTTACATTACCCCAATAAGTTTCAGGTTGAGGGTATACTTGAGGATCTCCATAAACTTCAGATGATGAAGATAGAAGATAAACAGCACCTTTTTCTTTTGCTAAATCTAAAGTATGGAAAGTGCCTAATGATCCAGCCCAGAGTGTTTCTATTTGATGTTGAACATATTTTACAGGACTTGCTAAACTGGCTAGATGCAAAATTAAATCAATTTTACCAGGTATTTTTATAGGTAAGCTAACATCTTTTTCAATTAAGTTGAAATTAGGATGATTTTTTATAGAGTCAAGATTTTTTGCACTTCCGGTAATTGAATTATCTATAACTATTACATTCCAATTTTCCTCGATAAATTTTTCAGATAAATTTGAGCCTATAAAGCCGGCTCCACCTGTAATTAATACTGTTTTCTTGATTTTCATGATCTTCCTACTGAAATATAATTGAATCCTTTAGTTTTTATATATTTAGGGTCTAGTAAATTCATCGTATCAATTAAAGTTGGTTGTTTCATTGTTAAGGCTATTTTCCCCCAGTCTAAATTTTTATATTCTAGCCATGGAGTTAGTATTACTACCATACTACTATTTATAGCCGATTCGTAAGCGGATTCACAATAATTCAAATTAATATTGCCTTTTTCTCCGAAATGTTTTTTTACTTTCATGATCGCTTCCGGATCATGTAGATATAATTGAAAATTTTCATTAAGTAATTTTTCAACAATTTTTATACTTGGTGATTCTCTAATATCATCTGTGTTAGGCTTGAATGATAGGCCTAATATGCTAATTTTATTATCTATGTCATCATTGATTAAATTACTTTTGATCTTTTCTGAAATTAGATTAATTCTTTGATTATTAATTAATTCAACACTTTTCAAGAGGTGTAAATCTAAACCAACTTCTTTTCCGATATTTATTAATGATCTAATATCTTTAGGTAAACAATATCCTCCATAACCTATTCCTGCCTGTAAATAAGATTGTCCTATTCTTGGATCTAAACCCATTGCAGTAGTTACTTTTGTAACATCTCCTCCAGTCCGTTCACAAATATCAGATATCATATTGATAAATGACACCCTCATAGCTAAAAAAGCATTCGATGCATGTTTAGTAATTTCTACAGTCTTCATATCAGTAGTAAATATCGGACAATCAAAAGATTTATAAATTTCGGTCAGCAAATTTATTGCCTGGTTAGTTTCGGCACCTATAACTATTCTATCGGGATTCAAAATGTCATATATCGCAGTACCTTCTCTTAAAAATTCTGGGTTGCTAGCAACATCAAAATCTATATTGGTATTACTATTTTCCTGGATGATTTTTTTAATCCAATCTCCAGTTGTAACAGGTACTGTACTTTTCTCTACAATTAATTTGTAATCAGTTAGATTATTACCAATTTCTTTTGCTACTTTTTCAATCGCAGACAAATCAGATTTCCCAGATTCTCCCTCAGGCGTACCTACACATATAAATAGGATTTTTGAATTTTCCATTAATTCGGATATATTGTTTACTAATTTGAAATCATTATTTATATGTTTAATTAACAATTCGTTAAGATCGGGTTCGTAAAAAGGAACTTTGTTTGAATTTATCGAATCTAAAACATGTTTTTGATCTGTACCAAATACTTGAAATCCTAGTTCCGCAAATCCTAATGCTGTAGGTAATCCTACATGACCTAATCCAATTATGCCTAAATTTTTATTGTTATTATATTTCATATTTATTTAGTTTATTGATATTATTTTGGTATACATAAATATTCTTCTGATTTAAGTTCATTATTTACTTTGATTCCATCAGTATAATGAATTCCGTACTGTAATTCCTCTAATAATTTATTAATTTGAGTTGTATTTTTTCCTAATATTTTTAAATGTTCTGGGTGAACACTCAAAAAAATAGTAGGCTTATATTTACTTATAATATTTTTCGCTCCTTCAAGCACATATAATTCTGAACCTTCTACGTCTATTTTAATTACATCCGGAATTAGATTGTTTTTTTCACAAAAATAATCTAATGAAATTTGTGGTTTTTTTGATTCTGTAAATTTATCGGATTGATTTTTGCTTCTTTTTATAATTCCACTTAATGGGCTACTATATACAGTATGTTCATAAAAAGTAACTTGATCAATATTACTATTACCAATTAATAGTTTGTAAGGAAATATGTTGTTAATTTTATTGTATTTTATATGTTTAATTAAATATGCATAATTACTATTTGATGGTTCAAAAGAAATTACTTTTCCTGATGAATTTAGAATTTGACTAATAGGTAATGAATACAATCCAATATGTGCTCCGACATCTAAGAAAACTGATTTATTTTTACATTTTTGTATGCAAACACTAAATCCTTTATTATGCCTGTTACCAAAACCTTCCCAACCTCGAAAAATAAAATCAGGAGACATATAGTATTTACCTTCGTTTCCTATATTGATTTTGTATCCATTTCTATAAAATATTATCGATAAAATAAATCTAGCTGTGGGTTTAATTATAAATTTAAATATTGGTTTTGGAGTTATTTTTTTTATTATTTTTTTAACCATTGTTTTTTGTCTAAATGAAAACATAATCTATTTAACCTATTTAATCATATTTAGAAGCCTATTAGTAAAATTGAATTGAGCTTCATCACCATACAAATATTTTTTATATAATTGTTGAGCTTGGAGGTTTATTTTTTGCCATTTATCATCTTTTATAGCATCTTCAATAACTAGAGATAAATTTGAACAGTCCCAATTTATAGGTAAATAAGTAAAATTATCCACATAGATTTCAGGCCAAGTACTCATATGAGACATGTCTGGCTTAATAAGGGCTACTCCATTAAGGATGATTTCAAAATCTTTATATGAAGTTTCTCCCCATCCAAAAGGTGAAATTGCTAGTTTGCTTCTTTTTAACTCTGTAAAGTATTTTTTCCGTGGTATTTTTTCAGTAGAATATCCTAATTCATTAGCTTTTTTTTGAATTAAACTTCTTTGAAAAGATATTGTTTCTCTTGAATAATTAGTGTTAAATCGGAAATTTGCAATTTGAGTTTTTATATTTGAGCTTACGAAATTTTGTGAGTAGAATGTTTTTATTGGAAAATATTTACGTATTTTTCTTAATATAGTTGAATATTTACCGAAGTCAGCTAAGGAATGCCCCCATGAAACTTCAATTTTGTGTAAATGGTCTTGATGTGCTGGTTCCATATTTGTAAATTCAATAGAATCTTGAATATGAAATTTTTTGTGGTAATAATCAGTAAAAATTCGTCCACCATAATATTTATTAAGGTATAGGTTTTTGTCTTTTAAAATTTGTGTTTTAAAATATTTTGACACGTAAGGTAAAAATTGAAATTGAGTTGTTCCAGTTCCATCTGTGGTATCTAGCCAAAATATTTTTTGAACTTTATTGTTTAATTTTTCCAACAGAGTAAACATATCAGAGTCTTTATTTTGATTAGGATTTTTTCGATATATACGATTATTTATAAATACACAATCAGCATTAAACAAATCATTTGATACGTTACTGAAAAATTTAATATTTACACCTTTATTTTCTAATAATTTTTTATTAACGAATAAAGGTGTAAATATTAATGAGTAAACAGGATTTTTAGTGGAAAGTATATTTACTCTTATCATTTAATTACTATTAACCTTTTGAAGCTATAAATATTCCAATAATGATAATTAAGACCCCTAACCATTTAATAGGTGATAACGGTTCTTCAAAAATTATCCAGGAAAATACTAGTACTAATACATAATTTAAACTTGTAAATGGATATACATAACTTAAACCTAATTTAGACATTGCACTCATCCAAGCTAAAAATCCAAAACTATAAAGGGCTAGTCCACAGATTATTGGTATTGAAGTAATTATCTTTAATATCTCATTTGGCAATGTGGTTTTTGAAAGATTTATCTCACCTATATTCCCTATCCCTAGTCTAAACAATATTTGGCTAATAACAGCAGTAATGATTGCGAAAAATAATACAATATATGGATTATTTATACTCATAATATATTTTATGAAGTTGCTTTATCTACGTATTCTAAATAATAATTCAATTGATCTTTAACTATGGATGAGAGATCATTTTCAACTTTAAATCCTAATTTGTTAATTTTCGTAGTATCTGACAATAATATTGGTACTTCTAATGAACGAAATCTATTTGGGTTAAAGTATACAGGTATTTTACCTTTCTCTGTACTAATCCATATACCTTCATCACTTAAATCAAATTGGATTTCTTGATTAAGCATCAATGCATCTAATTTAGTTTTGTCAAACTGAGTATTAAATATATTACTTTTATCAGTTTCAAGAGGATCTATTATTACTTTACCATTTTTAAATGTTTCTATTTTGGTTGGATTTAAATTGATTTCTTTTATAGCTAATAATATATATGTTAATATACTGTCAGTTCTTTGTGACCCTTGGTTGTAAATTTCTCCTGGAACACCTTTATCTGCTAATAAACAATATCCTTTAATAATGTCCTTTACGTGACTCCAATCACGAAAAGAATTTACATTTCCTATTTCAATTCCATTTTGTATTCCTTTATTGTGAATTTGGGCGACTTGTTTAGCTATAACAGAAGATACAAACATACTTCCTCGTCCAGCTCCTTCATGATTAAATGCCCTGCTTACAATAGTAGGTATTTTTGAGCACATGTAATAACTTCTAGCCATGTAATCACCTTGTACTTTACTTAAAGCATATGGAGACATTGGTCTTAAAGGGTTGTTTTCATTTATAGGTAATTCAGGTATTTTTTCAGGTTTAGGAAATATATTACCTCTTTTCTCTATAAAATCATCATATTGTTTTTGATTAGAGTAAACTAGCCCATATTCTTCGCTACTACCAGCGAATATAAATGTAGGTTTAATATTTTGATTTCTAATTGACTCTAACAAATTCATTGTACCTGTAGTATTTGTTGAATAAGTTTCACCAGGATAGTTGAATGATCTTGGTACAAATGATTGAGCAGCTAGATGAAATACTAAATCAGGCTGGGATTCACGTATTACATTTGCGAGACTTCCTTGATCAAGTAAGTCTCCAGAAAGTAGGGTTACATTTTTAGCTAATCCATGTTTTCTAATATGCCTTGGTGTATCTCCATCAGCTCTCCATCTTACTAATCCAAATATATTTGCTTGAGACTTAATGAGATGTTCTGCCAAATAGGAGCCAACAAATCCACTAATTCCTGTGATTAATATGTTTTTGTTTTTATAGTTCATTTTGAATTTTCTTTATAAATTATTTTTTTTAAATAAGAATATATATAAATAATAGCAAATGCTGCCAATGAAGAGTTGATAGGTAATAAAGTTAACCTCAACCTTGCTGTAGGCCATGTACTACATATAATTATTATATATACCATCATTATAATCAAGAATATAGCTTTAGCCCTATGAGTTTTGTTTATTAATAGTAATATTGATCCTGAAATCCCCATTAACATCATTAAAGCAAGATAAGATTTAAATATAATAGCGTGTATTAATTGAAGGATTAAATTATTTTCTGAATAATGTTTAATATAATTCATATATCCAGACATATCCATTTTAGAAGATTTACTTAGATGGTAATTATCTAAAAATGAATTAAGCTTAATTATTTTCTCAGAATTTAAGAAAATGCTTGCAGAAGTTTGAGGGTAATTCAAAAATAAAACTGGAGATTGTTTTAACATAACCTTAATAGCATTTACTGGATTGTCGAGTATTATTTCTGTAGCCCTTTTGGATACTATTTTATGTTTCTCATTATCTGAAGAATTAGAGTAATTATCCTTTTCAATATAATCTTTGAATTCTTTTTGAGCTTCTTCATATGAGATATTTTTTTTATCTGATATGATTAAAGGTATAAAGTATCCACCTAAATGAGTAGATGTCATAGTCGCATAAGTAAAATCTTTTGTTTGGTCATAATTCCTACCCATCCAACTACCTATTATTAATAATTGAATTAATATAAATATTAATATGCAGCAAGTAGTCTTTCTTGTATTTAAGTTTTTAAGATGATATTTTTGAACAATAAATAATCCTAAAGTAATTGGGATAAACAAATATAATGTTAAAGCTCTAGTAAAAGTTGCTAATCCAAGAATTAACGAGCTTAAAATACTACGCTTGATGGTAATGTATTTAGTAAAGTTATCTATAGTGATAAGCACAAATATACTGATTAACATACAGTATAGAGAACCAGCTGAAATACGATTTGCATTAACAAATATTATGGGGTCTAATACGAATAATGTAGCTGCAAGTAAACCTATAGATGGAGATATTTTTCGGCCTATTAAGTATGTAATAGTAATACTAATTAGTATAAATAAATTATTTAGAATAATTGCTAATTTTGGAGAGTTGCCAAAAACAGTATAAAACCCAGCAAGTGTGAATGGATACAATGGTGGCCTGTATGCAGTAACTATCGGTGGGGTACCTTGGCTATAACTTCTAAAATTAATTAAATTAATTGCTGTATCTTGATAGTATGTTTCAGTAGTATAACCTAGTTCACCATATTTATTTTGAAACTTTAAGAAATATATTGTTTGTAATGTAATCGTTAATAGTATTAGTAGTAAAAATAGCTTTCCGTTAAAAGTTTTAAAAAAGGATATTGTTTTTTTTAACATTTTTACTACTTAGATATAACTTCTAGATTAGGAAGAGGAAATATAAGATTACCTCCAGATTGAACATATGCATTTTGTTTTTTTATTAAAAAGTCTCTAAAATGCCAAGGTAATACTAGCATATAATCTGGATTTATAAGTTTTGCATCTTCTTCAGAAATTATGGGTATATTAGTTCCTGGTGTATAAGAACCAAATTTATCTTCATTTACTTCAGTTATGTATTTTATTTTTGAATTGTCTAATTCACAAAATTGCAAAAGAATATTCCCTTTTGTAGATGCCCCTAATCCAATAATTTTTTTATTCTTATATATAATATTATTAATTAGGATATTTAAATCATTTTTGTGTTTGTTTACTTGTTGATTAAATTTAATATAAGGATGCATTAGCGAAAATTCTGATTCTTTACTTAAATATAAATTTTGAATTTCTTTATCTTTAATATTATGTTCTGAATTTATTTTTGCAGCTATTATGGCAAAGCTTCCTCCGTTAGTATTATTAAATTCTAAAGATAATATTTTGAATCCTATTTTTTCAGCCATCCAATTGATTTGGGATAAACCATAATATTCTAAATGCTCATGACATATAGTGTCGTATGCTGTCATTTCAATCATTTTAGGCATATAGCTTTGTTCGAAGTACCAAATACCTTGATCATCTAGAATATCATAAATATCTTGCATGAAATCCAGAGGGTTTTCTAAGTCATATAACATTGCAATAGAAGTTACTATTTTGGCTTTTTGGTTTTTGAATTTATTAATTATTAATTTTTTTTCAAAAAATTCTGGAATGCGATGAATATAACTAGGATAATATTTATCAAATTTATTAGAAGTGGGATCAATCCCTATGTATGATATATTTTTATCAAATGGATATGATTTAAGTAGGGTAGCATCATTACTTCCGATATCTAATATGATATCATTTGCTTCTAATTTTACATATTTCAATGCTGTTTTTGATATCTGATGAAGATGTTCTACCATAGTTGGATTTAAGCCTGATCTATAACCATAATTATCTCCATACATTTCTTCAATATTATAAGATTGTTTTAATTGTAATAATCCACAGTAATTTGGGTTTTTTTCATTATTACATTTTATTAAATCTAATGGACCTGAAGTAACTTCTATGTTTGTAGATTTTGGAAATACTCCACTCAAGGCTTGATTCCCTAGTTTTAGTACTTCAATTAAATCTGTATTTTGACATACTCTACATTTAGTAATATTTATGTAATTCATTTATTCATTTTCTTTTATGTCTTTTTGAACAACTAACATACAATATGTAAATAAATCATAAAATCCGAAGTAATAATCAATTATTTTAAAATTTGATTGAGAGAATATGTTTTGAGCATGTTTTTTGGATTTAATTAAAGTAATTTCGTCAGGATGTAATTTGATATTTAATCTTAGTATTTTGTTTAATATGAAATGTGTAATATTAAGTACTCTTACACTAAGTCCGAATTTTGGCGGCCAAAATACAATCATTTTGCCATTATGTTTCAATATTCTTTCAAATTCAGATAAAATTTCTTTTATTTCATCTGATGAAAAATGCTCCATTACCCCTAAATGGTATATGCCATCTAAAGAGTAGGTTTTTATAGGTATAGAGAATATAGTGCCTTGGATAATTTCTTCTTCTTTATCATGGATAGATCTATATATTTTTAAAGCATTACTAGACATATCTAATGCAAAAACTGAATGGTTTCCAGTTATATCTTTATCAACTTTTCCACTTCCACAACCAGCGTGTAACAATTTTGATTCTACTGGAAAATGTTTGTCTACTATTCTATTTAGATTTGGTTTAATTAATTTGTTCCTATAAAAATTTGCAATATTTCCATATATGTAATTAGTAATACCTTTTGGATTTCCCCAATATTTATCCCAAGCTTTTATTTCGCTTTTCCTAAGTGAATTTCCTCTATTATTAATTTTATAAATTCCTTTTTTTGTAAATAATCTTTGAATAAAAAGATTTCCTAATTGAATCAAGCTTTTTAATGCATCGGATGTTTTCATTTTAGTACTTCCATACGTTCTAGCTGGTAATTCTATGGGTATTTCTTTAATGGAGAAATTATTTTTATTAAGTATGTATAGGCTTTCAAAGAAAAATGAATAGCCATTAGATTCAATTAGTTGAAATATTTCCCGAGGTATTTTTTCTAAGCTATATAACCTAAATGCACCAGTAGCATCATGTTTTATATTCAATAGTAGTTTTGTTAAGAAATTTGCAGTTAGAGTTAAAATCCGTCTCAATAAGCTCCATTCTTTTAAGCTTTCTTTCAACATATATCTAGATCCAACAACAACGTCATAATTATTAGATTCTTTTAAGAAATTAGTTAAATATTCAGGTTTATGAGTAAAGTCTGAATCCATAGTGATTAGATTTTGGTATCCATTACTATATGCCCAATGAATACCATATGCATGAGCACTTCCTATACCTAGTTTTTCTTTTCTATGTATTACTTTTATATTAGAGTTGGAATCTGATAAGTTGTCGAGGATTTTTCCAGTTCCGTCAGGAGAATTGTCATCTATAAATAATATGTCAATGTCTAGATTTTCGGACGTGATATCTTTTACTAGTTCTTCTACATTTTCTCTTTCATTATAGGTAGGGATAAGTATAATGTTTTTATTTGATATCATTTGATTTTGGAAGATTTTATGTAACTTGAAATAATGGTATATATGAACGCCATAATATAGTATATAAAATATGTTATTAGTAATAAACTTAAAGTTTTAGTTAAAGCACATATTATTAATAGTGGATTAATTAAATCTTCAAAATGTAAAGATAATTTACTTAATATATTAGAATTTTCTCTAAAAGGCTTTTTAAAAATAGATTTATATTTTAAAGATATTATTCTAGATAATAAAATTAAAATAGATGTAATCATTCCTATATATATAAATATATAAGGTTTGAATGAAAATATTTCATTCAAAATTGAGAATCCATTTCCAGTAGATATATATAGAGATATACCTATACCTGGCATTAGTATTGCTCCTCTGATAAAACCGCCAGCTGAATCTAGCAATTCTCCTTGAGAGCTTGTTTTCGATAGCTTTCTAGCTAGATCGCCATCAGTCATATCTAAAATCAGGCCTGATTGTAATAGTATTACACCAAAAATACTATTTAAAAAACCACCAAATGAAATCAATACAATTCCTATAATAGACATAATAATAGATATGATAGACACTTGGTTTGGAGATGCCCCGATTTTGATAAAGAAAGGGATTAATATTTTACCTATGGGCCTTAATATGAAGTATATATAAGGTAGATTAGATCTTTCGAATAATTCTTTAGGGGTTTTTTCTGTCTTATTCATATTATGTTTTTTTTGATAATCTTTCTGCTTCTTTTAAATCTTCAATAAAGTCTATTTCAATCCAAGGATATTCTCCAATTCCACTCCAGTTTATATTGATTCCTTTTGCATATAAATTTTTTACTACTGAGCAGTCATAAGAATTATTTTTAGGTGAAGCTACTGAGTTCACTTCATTAATATAATTAATACCACCTTCTATACTAAATTTAGCAATACCAAGCCATTCTCCTATTGATTCGGAAGGAGGAATATTTTTGTCAGCTTCGACTACTAAATTGTTTTTGATTTTTAACTTCATTTCTTCTTCTTGACAGATTTTTTCGTCTACCATAAACGTAATATTATTTGTTTGTTCAAGTGTTTTTTTAATAATTCTAGGGTCATACCATATGTCTGAATGCAAATATAAAAAATTGCTACCTGTTATGTTTTTGGCTCCATAGTACATTGACATTAAGTTATTAGTACATTCGAACTCTGGGTTTGAAACATATTTAATGTGCTTTGGTAATGATTGTTTAACAAACTCTTTTTTATAGCCCACTACAACAGTTATATCATTTATTCCAAAACCAGTTAATATTTCTATTGACCTTTTTATTAAAGGTTCTCCATTTACTTTAACTAATGGTTTTGGAGTTTTTGAAGTGATATTTCCTAATCGTCTCCCTCTTCCTGCGGCAACTATAAGTGCTTTAATATTTTTCATTCCTATAATATATTAGTGAGTAATTTTTCTGCATCTTGTTCAAGTATTTTTCGAGGATTATTATCAGATCTTTCGTTATAAAAACCTTCTTTAATAATAGTTTTAATTTGTGATTGGTTAATATTTAAGTCTGTTAAGTTTGTTTTGAGACCAATAGATTTCATTAGTATTTTAATTTTATCAGAACTTTCTTTTACTGATTTAGTGCCCATTGCAGATAATAGTTTATTTAATTTTGGTTTTAGTGCATCTTCATTCCATTCTAAAAATGATGCTAAGGTAATTGAAACTGCTTGACCATGAGGAATATTAAAATGAATAGTCATAGGGTAAGATAACGAATGACAAATACTTGTTTTTGTATTTGAAAATGCTAAACCTCCCATTAAGCTACCTAGAGCCATATTAATTCTTGAATTTTTTTCCCCAGTTAAATAAGCATCTTCCAAATTTTCTAATATTATCTTAATTGCTGATAGAGAATAGATATCTGATATTTCTTGTGAATTACGAGACCAATATGATTCTATAGCTTGAGTAAGAGCATCCATTCCAGTAAGAGCAGTTTGGTATTTAGGTAATGAATAAGTTAGTTCTGGATCCACAATACATTGAGTTGGAAACATAGAATAATTTTCAAGTGATAATTTTCTTTTATTTTTCATATCCCATATTGTTGCCCAAGGAGTAACTTCACTTCCTGTACCCGATGTACTAGGTATAGCTATAAATGGACAAGTTTCATTAATTAAATCAGATTCTTTATAGAGGTATTTCCTAGATGTATATTTGTTGGACTGTAATATAGAAATACTTTTTGCTAAATCTATAGTGCTGCCTCCTCCCATTCCTATTATGAAATTACAATTATTGTTTCGGAATAAATTTGTTATCGAATCAACTATTTCTGGAGTAGGGTTTTGAGAAGTATTTTTATATAAAGTAACATGAAAACCATTTAGTTTTGATAGCAATTTCTTAAGGAAACCATATTTTTCCATAGAAGAGGTAAATATTAATAAAATTTTAGCGTCTTTAATTTTTATTAGTTTTCCTATATCATTTATTTTTCCTATTCCAAAATTAATTATTGTTGGATTCGCATATTTGAAACTTGCTGAAGTATAAATATTATCCATTGATATTTTGTTTAAATCTATCTGAAATATCCTTTGGAGATAGATTTATCCTAGGTATATTCTTATTGTTTTCTATACTGGTTTTAATAGTTATTAGATTTGGGCCATTAAATTCATTTTTCTCTTCTAAATACCTATCTAAACTTAATTTATCATTAATTTGTATAGCATTTATATATCCACAAGCTTTTGCAATATTTGCTATAGATACCTTAGTACTTATTGATTTTTGAGATCCAGTTGATTCATAGGCTTCGTTATCTAGAATTATATGAGTTAAATTTGATGGAGATTTATATGCAATTAAAGGTAAAGTACCTAAGCTCATTAAAGAACTTCCATCTCCTTCGATAATATATATATGTTTATCTTGATTTAATAAAGCTAATCCTAACCCTAAAGATGACAATAAACCCATTGAACCGATCATATAAAAATTAGAAGATCTGTCTTTTATAGAGAATATTTCTCTAGATATCATTCCAGTAGTACTGATTACTATACTTTCATACTTTATATGATCTAGAATATGTTTTATAGCTTCTCTTCTAATTATCAACTAAACCTCCCCGGAGGTATTATTAATGCTCCAGGTATAGACAATTCATCAATTGTTTTTGTAAGTTCACCAATAATTTCATAATTATTTTTATCAAAACATCTCCATGGTATGCCGAATATGTCTAAAATATTAGTTGTTTCCTCTCCCATTATCCAATGTTCTGGAGCATCATTACCTTTGCCTCCGTATCCTCTCCATCCTATTATCATAAGTACAGGTATTTGATATATTAGATTAAAGGATGTTAAAGGGTTAATTAAATTACCTAGACCAGAATTTTGTAGAATTATGCCTCCTTTTGAATTACTTAGATATGATGCACTTGCAATACCAATAGCAATATCTTCTCTTACTGCAGGTATATATTCGATTTCAGGGTCATCTATCATCATTTGATAGGCGGTACCAAAACTAGAATCTGGTACTCCTGCAAAATTCTTATAGCCTAATTCTTTTATAGTTTTCCAGAATATTTGAGGATTTAATTTTAAAGGATTCATAGTTAATCTAATGTTTCAATTTCTTTTTCTACAATATCTAGATCTGTTGGAGAGTGTATTTCTCTCCAACCTTGACTGATTTCCATTCCATTAACGTAATAACCTCTATCAATTATTTCTTGTATCATATCTGTTATACTTGCTATTTCAAAAGAATCAGCTTCTTGAAATTTGTTTTTTAAATTGGAATTCAATTCTTCAAATATTGTTTTTAATATTTCTACTCCTTTGTTTGAAAAATATGCCATTCCAATAAATTCATAATCTGCTATTTTTGGATCAATATTTTTGCCAATTTTTGTTATTTGAGGTAATGAATGACTATTAAGATTTCTAAATCCTTCGTGGAAGCTTTTTTTTCTAACTACTAGGTCTGATTTCTTATCAATTTTTTGTTTATTGTAAGTAAATGAATTGTCTATAGCTAACACAATATCAGATTTGATATTAATTAATTTTTTCAATATTTCCGCATCAAATAATATATCTGAAAATAATAATATAAAACCACTATTCATATAATTTTTTGCAGCCATTAAAGAATGTAATATATGAGTGTTTTTATACTCTGAATGAAATTTTATTACTAAATTTTCATTTTTCGATAATATAGAGAAATCTTTTGATTTGTATCCATTAACTAAAACGACATTTTTATATCCTGCAGATTTTATTAACTCTATTTGATGTTCTATTATTGGTTTTTTATTTATACAAATCAATGATTTAGGTGTTTCAGAGAAGATTGGATCTTTTCCAGCTGATGGAATAATAATGGGAGTACTTAATTGTAAAGAATTTTTACGATCTTGTTCAGTTATTTTATCGTGCCCAACAAATTCAAATATCTCTTTTACTGTTGTTATTTGATTATCTACTCTTTCGGATTTACCATCATTTAATATAATCTGTGCAGCCTCTTTCATTGCTTTATGAGAAGCTCTTAAGAGATGATTTGCGTGTATTACTATGTTGAATCCTAAATCAATTAGTGATTTTTCATCGTAATTGTTATATGTAGTTGGGACACTTACTAAAATGGGTCTTCTGCCAAATTTATTACATATTTTATTATAGGTTTTTGCAAAATCAATCAAATCTTTAGGATCTTTTTGATTAGAGTGAATCATAATACCATCTATTCCAGCATCAATATAACATTCAGCTCTCTTGATTGCGTCTTTTAAGCCTGTTCCTGCTATTAAGCTTTCAATACGAGCTATTATTAGGAAGTCTGGATTAGTTTTTTTATTTATTCCGGCTTTAATTTTACTTGCAAATATCTCCTGGTTTTCAAGTTCTTGGCTTGCTGAAGTATCTAAACTATTACGTTTAGGGAATACTTTATCTTCAATTATGACACTAGATACTCCTAGTCTTTCTAGATTAGTAATTAAAAATTCAAATTGAGGTGCGACACCTCCAGTGTCACCATCAACTATTATAGGTTTACTAGTTACATGTGCTATCTCATTTATTGTATGTAATCTTGACTCAGTTCCTATAATTGAAGCATCAGGCATACCTTTTGTAGCGGAATCAGTTAAAGAACTTTCCCAAATTCCATCAAATTCCATTTGGATATTATTATTTGTTTTACTAGAATCTTCAACTATCATGGCACTGAGACCACTATGAGCTTCCATGATTCTAGCAAACCCTTTTTGTTCAATTATTTCAGTTAAAGAACTAATACGTTCAGGTATATTGATTTTATGGGTTTTCATTTAATTTTCTCTTTACTTATCACTAGTAATAACATTTTCACTACCAAACTCCTTCGAATAATTTTCTGCAGCATTCATCATACTGATTTTCATTGACGAACCATTTTCTCTGTTTTTTAAAAACCATTCAAAATATTTCCCTATTCTAATATGACTATTTCCATCTTGAAATTGATCTATAGATTTCAATATTTTTTTGTGGTTACCGAAATTTGGTATAGAAGATGGATTTTTTTTATAATTTTGAATAGATTGTAATAATAGTTCGGTATCTGTAAATATACTTGATGATAAATTATTATATATAGTAGGGTATCCATTTTTCATAAGTGAAAGGTCGAAATGTATACTTCGTTTACCACTTAAAGCTGATTCTATACCTGCAGAATTTACTCCTAAACTTATAGTGATGTCTGCTAATTTACTAGCTTCAAATGTAGATGTTTTCCAATCTATTATTGTATATTGGTTTCGTTTAGTTAATTTACTAATTAACGGCATTAATTCATTAAGATTTTCAGGATTCTCTTTAGGCCCTTTATATTTAACAATCAGGTGTATAGAGCTATCATTTAAAGCTAAGTTGATTAAAATTGAGTAAAATTCGACAATCATTTTCCTTGTGAAATATATTTCTCTACTATAACTGCTATCAAAAATACATATTTTAAATTTATTAAGATTTTTTATTTTATTGTTATCATTAAATTTTTTATATACGAGATTGCCTGATATGTGTCCTGCAATTAATATTATATCTTCACAAGAATTTTGTGATTTTAATGGTTTTATTATAAATTCACCCCAAGCAAAATATATATGGCTAGATAAAACGCGTCCACGTAAAGGAAGCATAAAGTCTCCAGAACTCCATTGATAGACTACATCTATGCCTTGATTTTGTTCGATGGCTAATACTCTAGTCACTACTTGCGGAGTATTGGATAAGTAATGTATATGTATGCCAATATTATTTTCGTGAAAAAAAGTTTGCCAATAACTTATTCTTCGATACATTTGAATGGATATTTTTGATATCCACCAATAATTATTTTTTTTATTCTTAATTGATTCTCTACTAAGTCTAAATAAAATGGGGAATATAAAAAATAATTTTTTCAAGTAATTTGAACTTGATTTTTTTGGTCGCCAAGAATATAAATTAATATATTTGAAACCAGATTCAAGTATGTATTTTTGGTCTTCACTTGTTATAGGGAATCGCTTTCGATTAGTATAAATTAAAATTTGTTCGGGAGATAGTTTAGATCCTTCATACCAAAATATGTCATTTCGTCTTTCTAAGTTCAATCCTCTAGAATATTGAACTGCAATTTTTATTCTGTTTTTTGCTTGAGTATTGTTATTTAGTGTTGGTTTTTTGTCCCAAAATATTTTTTTGATTGTATATAGGCTGAAATAATAAAAAGAATTTTTTATTTGAATGATAAGACCAATAATAATTCTTGACCAGGATATAACTTCTTTGTAATTATTATAAGTTTTTATATTTTTTGAATTCAATACAGAGAAAGCATTTAATATTTCATTAAAAAAAACATTATTATTTATAATGAAGATATTTTTTTGATTTCCATTTCGAATATTTAATAAAGAGATTACATATAGATTTAATACTGTTTTATATATCTCGTAACTAATAGATCTCTCTAAGTATAAATTTAATTGTTTTATGCTGTAATTTTGTCGTAAAATATTTTTATTCAACATATTTAAATCGATATTGTTAATTAATTTACACGTTATTTTTTTACAAATTAAATCTATTTCTAAATCAATGTTGAAAGTAGATTTTTCTTTATTTGTATTCCTCAGGTCATATAGATCATAGTCGATAAATTCAGATGTTGTTTTAATATTTATTATCTTTAGCATTTTTGTACCTATAAAAAATACTAACTTTCCTTTAGTTGTATATGATAGATAATTCACTTCATTTAATTTAGAATTAATATTTATTAATATTATAAATATTAATTTCACAGAAGAGAATATAGATAATTCGTCTAACCAATATACTGTTTTAATCATATTATTGAATTAGAGTTTTCAACTTCCAATTACCATTGATTTTTTCCCATAAATGAGGTGACCTGAAGCTTTCAATTACTTTCCAGAAAAACTCTTCAGAAACATTGGTGTATTTTAAGAAATCCTGAAACCACAATTCGGGGAATTGCCCATCATATCTTTTTACTAAGGCAATCGCTTCATCTCTTGTTATATGTCCTGATCTTATTTCTTGAGACGCATCACTTGTTGCTCTACCTAATCCGAATTTTATATAAGACAGATAATAGTGGAAACCATCAATTTTATCATCTAAACTAGCATAACGAGAATGAGTTCCTTCAGATCTGGCATTTGGATTTGCTTCAAATCCACAATTTTCAACTGCGTAATAATAATTTTCTTGAGGAATCCATTTTGTATAATAACCAAACCAATGCATTTCAATACCAGTATTTTTCATTTCTTGATAAGTTGGCAGTGTGTAAGTTTGTAAATCAGTTTCAGTTATATTGAATTTTGAAAATGATTGAGGTGAGAATTTTGAAAAATAGAAACGGCTAAAATCTTCTAGTAATTGTCCATTTTTATTCTCGTTCTCTACAGAACCTCCATATTCTGCCTCCCCATTTTCTCCATAAAATACTAAAGGTATATTAAATTTCGTAGCTATTTTAAAAGGAAAAGACATTTGACCGAAAACAAATGGTTGAAAGGGGTCACCAAGTAATTCAAATGACAATCTAGTTAAAGATTTGTGTACTTTTCCATTAGGAGTTCCTAATATATTATCAAATCCAGAGTGAATGAAGTTTTGCAAATTAGACCATCCTATATCTGTATATATGTGTGGAGCCCATGTAACAGTGAGAGGATGCATATTGTATTTGTATTTCAATTTGTGTGCTACACTTGAGCTATCTTTACCTCCACTTATCGGTACAATTACATCGTAACTTCCATCTTTACTACGGAATCTATCTAATAAATCTAACAATTCCTTTTCTCGTTTATCCCAGTCGATTGAATTATGTTTTTTATATGCATAATTACAAGCATTACATACTCCATTTTTGTCAAAAATGATTCTAGGTCTTTGATTTGATACCACACATTTTTTGCAAAATGTCACATTGTCTGGCAATTGATAATATTCTTTTACTTGATGTGGTGTTAATTTGTTCAAACTCATCTCCTGTTTATAAATTTATTAAGACTTAGATCAGCTAAGTTTCGGTATATTTGAAGCCCATCTTGGCCACTACGTTCTGGATGGAATTGAAAACCAAAGATATTATTTAATTGAATCGAAGAACAGAATTTTATTCCACCATAGTTTGTTGTAGATAATATAAGATTTTTTTCGGTGGGTGAAATATAAAAAGAGTGAACAAAATACATATAAGTATTTTCCGGCAATGTTTTTAAAGGTGAATTTTCCCAATTTGAATTGCATGAAGTATATTTCGATAGTTTATTCCATCCAACTTGAGGTATTTTTACTTTCCCATTAATATTTTTAAGTGGTAAAACTTCTCCTTCTATAATATCTAATCCTTTGTGTTCTCCGAATTCATAACTTTTGGACATTAGTAATTGCATTCCTAAACAAATGCTTACTACGATAGTTTCGGAGTTTGCAACTTCTTTAATTGTCTTTGACAAATCAAGTTCGTTAAGTGATTGCATTGCATCACCAAAGGCACCTACTCCAGGCAGTACAACTAAATTGGAATTTAAAATTGTATCTTTAGAGGACGTTATTTCCGCTTTTATTCCAACAGAGTTCCAGGCATGTTTAATACTAAATAGATTTCCTAAACCATAGTTGACAATGGAAACTCTAACTTGATTATAATTATTCATACTTTTTTAAGTATTCTTGATTCAATTTGATTATCAGATAAAAAGTCTTTTATCTGATAAATAGTAGAAGTAGATATGTTTTTGTTAATATTGCCAGTAAACAAGAAATCTGTATTGCCTTCATTATTAAAATCTCCAGATTCATATTCAAATTTCGAAAAAGATTCATAATGTAATATCGATGATATACTAACTGCATCAGCTTTTCCAGATTTTATTACTTCTAGAATGTCATTTATGTTTCCAGCACCGCCACAAGCTATTACTGGTATAGGTACGTGTTCTGAGATTTTTTTCGTCAATTCCAAATCGAAACCTTTACCTGTTCCTTCTTTATCTATTGAAGTTATAATTATTTCTCCCGCACCTAATTCAGATACTTGTTTTGCCCAATCAAGGGCATTAATATTTGTTGGCTCCCTACCATTATCAGTATAAACTTCATAAATACCATTCTTTTTAATTGCCTCAATAGAAATTATGATTGTAGAAGAGCCGAATTTTCGCGCTGCTTCTGAAATAAATTCAGGTTTGTGGATAGCAGCTGTGTTAAGTGCGATTTTGTCTGCTCCTGCATTTAGAGCATTATGTATATCTTCAAGGGTTCTGATACCTCCACCAACAGTTAACGGTATGAAAATTTTTTCAGAAGTTTTTGTGATTATATCTAAAATATTATTTCTACCATATAAACTTGCTACTACATCCATATATATTAATTCATCGGCACCAGATTCATAATAATATTGTGCAAAGTGTTCAGGTTTTCCTAATACTCTTAATCCTTCTAAATGGATTCCTTTTACTAGGTTTGGGCCTTTTATATCAAGTCTTGGAATTATACGTATAGTCATTTTTAAAAAATCGTTTAACTTAATAAACCTTTGAAAATACCATAAGCTTTATTTGTTCTAAATAAAAATAATTCGATTATTTTTTTTGATTTCGCTGCAGATATGAAATCTAAATTAAAAAATAAGAACTCTTTAAAAAGAAATTTGACTAACAGTCTTTTTTTCCAAATCCCAATTGCTTTATATGCTAAAGCTTCTCTATAATAACGGTTGCGTACTTTAGTCAATTTTTCTTTATGATAATGAAAAATGGATGATTTAGGTTCATATATTACTTTATAACCTTTTTCTAGCCAATATTTTGCCCATTCAACATCTTCTTGTCCTGTTAAAATTTCGTTGAATTTGTGATTTTCCCACAGTGTTTTTTGGATTGCAGAATTTGCATTATTAGCATATATATTTTTTTTACTAATTTCTTTTCTTTTATTCCCAAATGTTCTCTCTAAATCTTTAAATTCTCCTATATTTGAATCTTTACTACCTTCTTGCTTGCCATATACCATCGCGATTTTAGATTCTCTTAAAGGGCAGATTAAATTTTCTAGCCAAAATTTATTTTTAGGTTTTGTATGAGCAGATATTATAACTATAAATTTACCCCTTGATTGTTCTATACCTTTATTTAGTGCATAACCAAATGTAAAATCTTCAGGTTTTATAGTAATTATTTTACACTTGAAACGTTCTGAAATATTTAAAGTTTTATCAGTAGAACCTGAATCTACATTAATGATTTCAAAATTGTTATATGTCTGTTGATGTATAGACTCTAATAAGTGATTAATATACTTATCTTCGTTTAGAGTTCTTATTATTATTGATACTTCAATCAATTTTTTATTTGATATATTCTTTTATTAGTTGATCTGTTTTAATTAATTGTTCGATTCTAGAGAGGTCTGAAGGAGTGTCTACTGCAAATGTATCGAATTCTGTTTTTACCATATGTACATTGTATCCATGTTCTAGTAATCTCATCATATCTACTGATTCACAAATTTCTAATGGGGTCGGATCTAATTCAGCATATTTTAAAATCATATCTTTTTGAAAAGGAATTATACAAACCTGCTTAAATATTTCGGTATTATGTTCTTGGAATTTTTTAATCGTAGGAATTGGTTGGCGAGAAAAATAAAGAGCATTGTTGAATTTATCTATGACTACTTTAATCGTATTCGGATTTTCCCATTCTTCTTCAGTGGAAATTTTTTTTGCTAGATTTACACATGTAATAGAAGAGTCATTTAACATTGGTTGCACAGCTAAATCAATCATTTCAGGATATACCATTGGTTCATCACCTTGAACTAATACAAAAATATCAGCGTCTACTTTTGTAGCAACTTCAGCAACTCTATCACTGGCTCTTTCATGTATATTGGATGTCATTATTGCTTTGCCATTAAAATGATTAATGGTGTTATAAATTTCTTCATCACATGTAGCTACAAGTACTTCATCAAGTACTTTGCTCATTTCTACTCTTCGCCTTACATGTTCAACCATTGGAATACCTAATATTTTTTTTAATGGCTTACCTGGAAATCTTGAAGATCCCATTCTGGCTGGTATTACTGCGACTATTTTTTTATCTTTTAACATTTATTACCTTAATATTATTCATATTTTGAGTGATTTAAATCTCATATCCGGATTCTATCATTAACCTTGCTAATAAAAGATCATTTAATGAATCTATGTCTATTGCCCGATCTTGTTCAATGAAATATGGATAAGATTTATTGGAATAAAAAGAATCCTGATTTTCAACCATGGATGTCTTTGCTACATATACAAATCCTGTCGGATAAAAAACGTCAGGTAATGATTGTCTTTGTAAATTAACAGGATTTTCTGTTCCAGGAATGAATTCTTCTAACCTTCCTTCATCTACTATTTTTTTCATCCAATACGGATGTTGTTTAGCTTTTGTGTAAGTTACAACTGAATCAGCATCTTTATTTAATATTAAATCTATACACTTATCTATATCATTTGGAGTCCTAAATACACCAGAAGCAGCTTGAAGTAATAATATATAATCAGGTCTGTAATTTTCTTTTTCTTCAAGCCATTTGATTGCGTGTCTTAATGCGGGGAATACTAAGGATGTATCTGTAGCATATTCAGCAGGTCTTAAAAAAGGAGCGTCTATACCTAAATCAATAGCTTTTTGCCTTATTTCTTCACTGTCAGTAGATAGTATTGTTCTATCTAAATTATTTGAAGATAGGGCAGCATTTATTGAGTATGAAATCATGGGTTTACCTCCAAGATCCATTAAATGTTTTCTAGGTAAACCTTTTGAACCTCCTCGAGCTAATATTATTCCGAGTATTGTTTTTTTCAAGATCTATACACCTTTAGTAATTTTTAAATTAATTTTTTTAGTGGGTTTTAAATTTAAATCGTATTTGCCAGCATTTTTAGGCTTTGCTTGGTGCACGAAATCTGGTATATATGGTTCTCCATGCGTACTATACCAAATGTTGGCGTATTCTTTAATTCTTTTTTTATCATGTGTTAACATTAATTCTCTAAGGCCTAAAAGCTCTACAGCATTAAAATTTTCAGATATGACAGCAGTTATTTTTGTAGCATCACCTAGGTCAAGAATAAATTTTTCTAAGTCACCATTATATTGTTTTAGAATTTTATCTTTATATGTGTAATACCACTCTGAACCTGGGTAAGGTGTTGCGAAAAATGGTATTGCTTGGATACCTAATTCCTCCCAAGCATCAATGCATTCTAATATACTATCAAAAAACTCATCAGGGAATCCTATCATTTGATTAGGTATGGGTCTTATACCAGATTCCATTGTTAATTTTAAGCTACTAGCATTAGTTGCAGCAGAGGTACCTTTCCCTAAGTTTTTCAATATTCTATTTGAAAAAGACTCATATCCATATAGAAGTTGACTGCAACCTGATTCATAAAGAGTCTTTAACAATTCTGGTTTCAGTAGAGTTGCGTGACTGGTCCCTCCCCAATGCACTCCTTGAGTACATTTAGAATCATGCGGGACTCCTTTTTTTCTGCAGGTAGGTTGCAATCCTTCTTCTATCCATAATTTTGCAATTTCAGGTAACCATTTCCATTTACTATAGGCATTCATAGTCATCAAGTTTTCATCTAGAAATAATACGAAATCAACACCAAGTTTTTCATGGGCATATTTTACTAAGTCAACTATATATCTTGGGCTATGCCATCTTATATTTCTATCATAAGTAAAAACAGCGTCAGCATTTTCATTATTATCAGTATATTTCATGTCACCTGCTATGCCTAAATGAAAGCAAAACCTACAGATTAAAGAGCAACCGTAGCTTGCGTTTATATCAATTCTTCTTTTTGATGTAAATGCTTCTTCACTATAAAGAAGTTTGCTGTTTTTCCAATAAATATCTAAAGGGAACATTTCCCATGCAGGGTAGGGTAAATCATCTAAATCATTGTTACTAATTAACTCTCTAGGAGGATTCATTTTTATTTTTTGATTGTCTCTCCAAATTATTCCCTTTATATTTGTTAAATTTAAATTTTCTTCATCTAGATTTTTCAATATTTCTGGAAGAGTTAAATATGCTTCTCCAATTATTCCTATGTCAATTTCTGGCAAGAATTTCATGATATCTCTAGGCATACTTGTAATAAATCCACCACCAGTAATTACAAGGGATTTTGGAGATAAAATTTTCGCAAACTTAACAATTTTTTTGATATATCCATATGCAGTTGTAATATTTCCAGTAGCAATTACATCCCATTTATCTGCTTGTATAGCTTCTTTTAAATCATCATCACTAAGTCTCCATGCGTTTGCATCATAAATTTGAACTAAATGGCCTGCATTATTTGTAATAGCTGCAAGCATTGCCATGCCGTAAGGAACATGTTTAGGATCATCTTCTTCTCTAACTACAGGATTAATAAATAATATTTTTGACATTTCTGTTACTCTCTTATAATTGAATTTAAAAAGTTATCTAATTTAATAAAATCAACACCTTTACCAAAAAGTATTCCTCCTTCAGTACAGTTATATGTAGTTGAATTTGTATTATTTGCCAAATCCAAAAATTTTTCTTTGTACCAATAATATGTAGGGTCTGTTATCCATTTTTCTTTGGTGTACGGGTTGATGATTTCAATATATGCGTCACCAGTTTTATTGCCAAACAATTGATTTAATTCTTTATAATATTGTGTTTTGTCTAAGGATGTACCAGGAGCATAACCGAAATCCATTCCTATTAATGCAATTTTATCTATTTCTAAAATTGATTTAGCTAATACCCAAGATGAAGTTCCAGTGTTACCTCCAGTTGCTAAGCATGGATAAGAATTTAATGAGTTGACATATCTACTTATACTATTTTCAGTATTTATTTCATCATATAAAGGATTCCACCAGTAAATATTCATGTTAGCTTCTTTACATCTTATAGTTACACTGATATCTACACATGTAGCGATTGCGACGGTTATTTTTTTACCTAATTTATTAACAGTTCTAATTAACTTATTATTTTTGCTGATTTCTTCTTTACCTAACTCTGGATCAAGGTCTTGTTTACGAAAATAATCATCTTTTAAATTATTTTCTTCATTTAGATTAGTATCTCCGAACCATCTTACAATTCTTGTAGGATGAGGGTCTAGAGTTACTACAATGTCGGGTATTAATCCATTGCGAAGGCAATGAGGAAAAGCACCGTCTGAACAAATTATTAGTCCTGTATAATTTGATTCGATGATTTTTTTAACACTGTTATTAATATGTAGGCTAGGACCTGCTCCTACTACTATTGCTGAATGAAATTTTTTATCAGGTATGGTTTTTGGCAAATCTAAAATGGATTGGCCTGGGAATTCTAAATTTCTTTTGGTGTTTTTTATAGCAGTATCTATAGACTTTATTGCAGTCAAATTCTGCATATTTTGAACTAACTCACTAGCTAGTTTCTTCATCATTCCCATTCCACATTAGAGTGTTAGATTTAGTAACAAAGCATATGCTTCCGCCTAATTTTGATAAGGCTTCTTCTTCCATCTCTTCAGTTATAGTTTTTGACTTTGGTTTTTTTGAATTAGTTGGTTTTTTTATTTTATTTTTTGGTAGCTTGTAGTTACCACTTAGAAAATCTGACATTTTTATCTCCAATTATAACTTATATTAGTTAAGTAAATTTTGATTTTTTCTTAAAAATTCTGCACCGATTCTAGGAGTGAAATTATATATATGATTTCTCTTTTTAAATAAGCTTAGGTAAGCTTTTTGGAGTTCTTTGTCTATAGGGTCGGATATCCATCTCCCATCTAATCGTTCGTTCATTTCTTTAGTAACTTCTAAAATCTCTTCTGGAGTATTTTCAATTAATTCAATTCCATTATCTAGATAGTTTTGTGTGTTAAACCATCTGTCACCACCTATATGAATTACCTCTTTGTAACTTAAAATTTTTTTGCTTTTTATATCTAGATACTTCATAGGTATAAAAATATCGCATTTGTTAAGAGGTATATCTCCTATAGGTATTCTATTAGGAGAAACAATTGGTGTGCCAAGCATAGAGGCGACAGCTGATATACCTGTGGGAGAGCTAGAGAGAAAAAATTTACAATGCTTTAATAAATATATATCTGCAAAATCAGATCTGAAATTTAATGCATAGTCAATCATTTTTGGATTATTATTTGCAATTGGTTTTTCAACTATTGATCCCATTCGAATTGCCCACATATTTAAATTAGTAATATACTCAGTTGCAGGGATACTGTTAATAATATTGGAATTTCTGTAGTCCTGCTTTTCATTATTTTGTTCAGGGAAGGATTTTTTCATATAAGCATTATCTCTTGCATGAAAACATATAAAAGGATTAGTTTCGTTAATTTTCATTGACATAAGTATAGATTTACCTTTTAAATATTCCTTGGACGTAAAGTGTAATTGAGGTGGTATGTTTGAAAACTCATAGAATTCATTAGTATTCATAGGTAATTCTATCCATACTTTACTATTAGGGGATTTTGCCTTTAATTTATGATAAATTTTTAATATTATCTTGCTTTCTATCACTATTATTTTTCGTTTAATCATCTTTAACAATTGATGATTAGCTGGTTTACCACTTATACAAATATCTATTTGTAACCCTTTTTGCTTAGACATAGATTTTCTTCTTAGATATAATTCAGTATTAGCTGATAGGTGTCCAATACGTTTATAATGAAGTCTGATAAATCGTATTCGTATAAGCCAGTCAATTTTTTCTATTATATATATCATTGGTAATCCAATACCATATATAATAATTTCGAGAATTGCTTTCATAAATTTAATTATAAAATCTATATCTAATTTAAATGAAATTAACGTGAAGAGGTTTTCCGCCGGTGGGTTCTGTTGGTATATATCTACCCTTTTGATGTTCATCTAAATATTCGTTTACTTTATGCTGTAAGCAAAGTGTCCCGCACATTTTTTGTGCATTAAATTTTGGAGAAGATAAATAATTCATTGTTTCCCAATATTCATCGCTATTCCAAATATCAATAAATCTATCTTCGACTATATTACCAATATGGAATTTCTTGTACCTTTCATTGAACATCATGCCACATGGAGCAACAAGCCCTGATCCTGATATTTGTAATAAAAATGGCGCACCATAGCATCTTTGGTAACTTCTTTGTCCTTGTGCTTCAATTTTAGACCATTTGATTACTACTTCATAACTTTCATCAGATAAATCTTCTGCTTCTTTAAGTAGGTCATATAATTTTTCATACCCTTCATAATCCACTCCTAAACTTCCGTCTTCATCATCCGAACAGTGTTTAATAATAGCATAATCAGGTCTTAATTCTTTTCCTAATTTAGCAAATTCCATAATTTGATCAGAATCTTGTGGCATTAAAACCATTTGCATTCCTATTGTAACTGGTAAATTATCTCTTTTTTTAATCTCAACCATATCTTTTATATTTTGTACAACTCTGTCGAACCATTCTGGTTTCACTCCCATTATTTCTGCATATCTTTCTCTTGTTCCAGCGCTAAAGTTTACTCTCAAGTATGTTAGGTGAGGGAGTATTTCTTCTAATTTTCTTTTATTAAAATTAAAGGCGTTAGTACCTGAAGCCATAGATATTCCTAATTCATTTCCTTTTTTTATAGTTGGAATAAATGCTGGGGAGAGTGTACTTTCTCCATCTGAAACTAAACTAATAGCTTTAACTCCTATTTGGCTGCAATCATCTAAAAAATCATTCATAACGGTAGTTGTTATTACTGATCTGTCATTTTCTTGTAACATTGCATAACAAAAGGTACATGCAAAATTACATGCTCTGGTAAGTGCCATATCAATAGTAATAGGAGCGATTTTCTCTCCTCGTTCCCATGATTCAATTCTATCTTTGTGCCATTGTATTTTTGTTCCGTCTAAAATCAGTTGATCAGTTAAGTCTGTTGCAGCACTTGATACTTCATGTGGTGTGTGATTATTAAATTTCATATAATTACCCTTATTTAGTTATGACTCTTAATTTATTTTGATCAATTTTTGCTTGAAGATATAATTCAAAATTTATATTTAATTTATTACTAAAAAAATTTTCTATATCTAAAAGTCTATTTCTTTTTACCATGCTTGTTTGGTCATCTTTAAAACTTACAACTAATTTTGTAGCTCCTTCTAGTCTTTCAATTGTAGTAAATTTATAAAATTGAGATTCATTCATTATTTTTTTTACGAGTTCAAGACGTTCTTTTTTATTTAATATTTTCCATTGTTCACTGATAGGAGAAAAATAAAAATTTTCAGTCGAATTGTAATTATGTTTTTCCCTGTAATCATTTAATAATTTTCTTAACAATATGTTTGGAATTTTAAATGCAGGATCAATATTATTTATTGTAATTATGCCTGGGATATTAGTTTTTTTTGTATGGTCACGTAATTTGTATTCAAGTTTAATTGCTCCATGATCACTACATTCTTGTATAGGGCAATTAATAATTATTTTACATATATATTCTAATAATAAGTTCTTCCCATCTTCTTCACCTCCACAATGTTTAACTTTTTTTATTATATGAGTTTTCGGGTCGATTAGAGCACTTATTTTAAGATTTTCAAAACTAGATTCTATTAAGATATGGTTTTTATCTTTTGATAAATTTTCAATATGAACCATATTTAACTTAATAGAAATAAGTTTTTTTCTATATATTGAAGATATATAATTTATATCGATATTTTTATTGTAATTTGACATGTAATATATATTTTTCTTGTATAATCTTGCTATTAACTGTAGCAAGATTATTAATTAGTGGTTTTAAATTAGTAATATTAAATTCTTCAAGAGTTTTTTTATCTAATGATATGAATAATTCTTTTAATTCTGATTCGTAGGCACATTCTATTATACTTAAAATACTATATGTCACATCATCATCAGGGGTCCAAGTTTCTAGAAAGTCTAATTTTTCAGCAGGAGAAAACCCTCTTAAAGTAGTAGTCAGGCTACTCCAATATTCTTCGACAAGTTTTTCGTATTCGATAGATATTTTATTCATAATATTTATTTTTAGATAATTTAATTGGTGTAAAATTCTTTTATAGTATTAATGGTATATTCTAATTGAGTATCATTTAAATGTTGGTGAGCAGGCAGAGTTATTATAGACTTGCTGTCAGATTCACTTACAGGAAAATCTCCATTTTTATAACCTAGATAATCTGAGGCTTTTTGTAAGTGCATTGGAATAGGGTAATGTATTTTCGCTTCAATTTGATTGTTATTTAAATATTTTAACAATCCATCTCTTCTTTTACAGCGAAGCATGTATAAATGATATACATGCTTTACTCCCTTCCGTCTGATTGGAGGAATAATAGGGAGTTTTAATTTTAGAAATGCTGAATCATATTTCATTGCGTTGTCTATTCTAGATTGTGTGATGTTAGGCATAGTTTTAATAAGTCTATTTCCAATTACAGCTTGAAGTGTATCTAGCCTAGAATTATGTCCATATATAGCCACTTCATCTCTATTTATTAGACCATTGTTACGCAAAATCTTTAATTTATTAGCTATTTCTTCAGAATTAGTAATTATCATTCCCGCATCTCCCCATACATTTAAATTTTTGAGCGGGTGAAAGCTAAAACAACCAGTACTACCCCATGAACCAACAGGTTTACCGTTTAAAGATGCCCCTATTGCTTGAGCAGAATCTTCTATTACTGGCAGTTTGTAGTTGTTAGCTATATTCATTATTTTAGGCATATCAGCTACATTACCTGTATAATGGACTGGTACAATAGCCTTGGTTTTACTGGTAATAGCTTTTTCAATTTTAGATGCATCTATTACAAATCCATTCTCACTATCAACGAAAACAGGTTTTGCACCTGTAGCAACAATTGCGCCTACTGTAGATACAAATGTAGTAGGAGTAGTAATTACTTCATCTCCAGGGCCTATGCCTATAGATTTTAATGAAAGGGTAATTGCTTCAGTTCCACTTGCAACTCCAATTGCAAAATTTACTTTGCTAATTTTGGCAAAACTGTTTTCAAATTTTTCAAGTTCTTTACCTAATGTAAAATCACCCGATAAGACTAATTTTTTTATGTCATCTAAATATAAATCAACAGAGCTGAATTGCTTATCTAAATACGAAAAAGGAGTTGGAATAGTTTTTTTAGCGATTTTCATTTCAGAGATAAAACCTTTTGATAGTTTGTATTATGTATGTTAGATCATCATTTTTAAGTTCAGGGTAGATTGGTAAACTTATTATATTTTTAGACTGTTTTTCGGCATTTGGAAATGAACCCTCTTTATATCCAAGTTCATTGGCTACTTTTTGTAAATGAATTGGTATAGGGTAGTGAATAGCAGTACCTATTCCATGTTCATCTAAATATTGTTTTAATTCATCTCTCTTTTCTACTTGTATAACATATGTATGATAAACAGAATAATTATTTTCATTTTCTGGAGGAAGAATAATTTCATTCATATTTGAAAAAGACTTGTTGTAAATTTCAGCATTTTTTCTTCTTGTATAAGTCCATTCTTTAATGAATTTGATTTTTACATTTAAAATAGAAGCTTGAATAGAGTCTAATCGAGAATTTATACTCCAAGATTCACAATTATTTCTATTTTTTAATCCCAGATTCCTAAGTGTAAGTAATTTTTCATATATTAATTTATTGTTAGTAGTAATTGCACCTGCATCCCCGCATGCATTTAGAGTTTTTAAAGGATGAAAGCTAAAGCATCCTATGTGCCCAATAGATCCTACGGGTTTATTATTATATTTTGCCATTATTGCTTGTGCAGCATCTTCTATTACTGAAATATTATATTTTTCGGATAACTCTATTATTGGAGACATGTTTGCTGGCCTTCCAGTAAGATGGACAGGTATTATCGCTTTTGTTTTATTTGTAATTTGTTTTTCAATTTGATTCGTATCAATATTATAACTTTTATCAACATCTACAAATCTTGGTATCGCTCCAGATAATTTAATTGCACTTGCAGTTGAAACAAATGAATTTGGGGCAGTAATAACTTCATCTCCAGGCCCGATTCCTAAAACTTGCAATGCTAAAAATAATGCGTCAGTACCTGAGTTGACTCCTACTGAAAATTTAACTTCACATAAATCAGCTAGTTTTTGCTCAAATATTTCTACTTCTTGACCAAGTACAAATTGCCCATGATTGATTACTTTTTCAATTTCACATAGTAATTCTTTAGATATCAATCTATGTTGTAGGCCTATATCTACATAAGGAATTTTTCTAATATTTTTAACCATTTAATTATTAATTAACTTACTTATTGAAGAGATAAAAATTTCTTCATTTGGGTAATATTTAGATTCAAGAGAGCTAGCAACTGGAGTATGGCTATCAGGTAAGCAAATCCTTATAGGGTTAGATTTCATTTCAGATCCTATTGATTCATATACAAACGTAATTATTTCCGATGCCAATCCAACTGATTTCCATGCGGGATCTGCTATTACGAGGCGCTTTGTTTTTGTTACAGATTCAATAATTGATTTGTGATCTATTGGTGATGCACTTCTTAAATCTATTACTTCAATATCAATATTATTATTTTCAAAATATTTAGCAACTCTTAGAGCTAAAGGAACCATATCTCCTATAGCAACTAAAGTTAAATCGTTGCCATTTCTACGTTTTATAGATTTTCCAAAGCGTACTCTGTATGGTATTTCAGGTACGTTATCTTCCATAGAGAATAATGATCTGTTTTCTATAATTATTGAAGGGTCTTCTCCAAATATGCTTTCTAATATTAAGCCTTTGGCATCATAGGCAGTAGAAGGAATAGCAACTTTTATACCAGGAAGGTGAGCAAACCATGCGTGTAGGCTTTTAGAATGTTGAGGTCCTTGACCCCAGCCTTTTCCAACTATTGCTCTTATTGTCACAGGCAAACCTGATTTTCCATTAGACTTAAACCTCCATAATGACATCCAGTTTACGATCACATCAAGAGAATAAATCATGAAATCTAATCTTTGGTGTATAATAACTGGTCTCAAACCTGCTAAAGCAGCTCCTGTAGCTGTAGAAGTCATTATGTTTTCAGAATTTGGGAAGTCTTGAACTCTATCTTTACCAAATTTTTCATACAGTCCGCTGGTAGTTCCAAATATACCTGATTTATAATCGACTGATTGACCTAATATTATAACATCTTGACTTAATTCCATAGCTTGAAACAAAGCTTCATTTATAGCTTCAGCAAATGTTATTTTTCTCATAATTTATTTTGAACCTTTTATCATAATAGTTAAAATGGGGCTAGTTTTGTGTCAGGTTGATTAGCATTAAAATCTTGACTATCAACTTCTTTTAATAAAAGATCTGCTAGGGGACTTTCAGTAGATAGATTTAATTCTTCGATGTTATTTATATTTGGAAAAGAACTATTCTTTGCAAAATCAAATGAATCTCTTATTTCTGATTTTATTTCATCAATCATTTCTGATTTGAATTCTTTAGATATCGTTTTTTTATTTGTGATCTGTTTTTCTAGTAGCTTTATAGGATCATTTGATTTCCATATTTCTAATTCTTCCATAGATCTATAATCTATCGAATCATCATTTTCTGGCCCTACATGTCCATTCCATCTATAGGTATATGCTTCTAAAAAATATGGACCTTCTTTATATTTTATATCTTTTATAGCTGCGTTGATTGTTTTATAGACAGATATCACATCGTTTCCGAAAACTTTATCTGTGCGAATACCAAATGCTGACACTTTGCTTGTTAAATTATCATCTAATTGTCTTTTAGATTGCGGGGAATATGTTGAATATTTATTGTTTTCACATATAAATATTATCGGAAGTTTTTTCAATGATGCGTAATTAATTGCTTCCCAAAATATTCCTTCTTCAGTTGCTCCTTCTCCAAAACCAGCGAATACTAGGTTATTAGATTTATTTATTTTATTTGATAAAGCTACTCCGACAGCTATTGCTATAGCTCCAGAAAGAATTGCTCCAGCATAGAAATTAACGGACGGCACTGATAGATCCATAGATCCAGATATGCCTCCACTTGCTCCAGTTTCTTTTCCGTATAGTTCAGCAAATAATGATTTCATAGGTGCATTTTTTGCGAGAAAATACCCATGTGATCTGTGATGGGAAAATAGGTAGTCTTTTTCAGAAATTAGAGTGGATATTACTGCAGGAATTGCTTCTTGTCCAACGCAAAAATGTATAGGACACTTCATCTCATCTGCAGGATGGTATTCATCAATTAATGATTGTTCACATAAGCGAAGTTTGTACATGAATTTGTATAAAGACTTTATTGTATCTGTTGATATATTATCTGATGATAAAGAGGGATATCCTCCCATTTTTAAAATATTTTCATGGTTAAGTTCTAACATTTGAAATTTACACCTATTTTAAATTGATAGATTGCATTACTTTTATATTGTAATAGTTTTTATTCATCATTGGGTTCGGTATCAAGTTATTTGAAAATGCTGATAATAAATCAAATGCAGCATTTTTTATACCGAATTTAGGTTTAAAATTTAATTGATTATAGATTTTACGTGATGATATGTGGTAAGACCTGTTGTCATCAGTCGGAACGGTATTTATTGATACATCTTTGCCCACAATTTCTTGTATGATATTAGCTGTTTGATGAACAGTGAAATTTTCGTATCCAGCATTAAAAACTTGAGAATCTATTAGTTTTTTAGGATATTCTATACATTTTATATATAAATCAGTCATATCTTGTATATGTATATTCGGTCTTTTTTGTTCCCCACCGAATACTTGGATTTTCCTGTTATTGAAAGCATGATTAGTTAATATATTGACAATTAAATCTAACCGTTGCCTTGGAGAATAACCACATATAGTTGCTGGTCGTAATATTAAAGTTGTAAAGCTAGGACTGTTTTTCTTTAGAAGGATTTCTTCACATAAAGCTTTATATTTTGAATAATCAGTTAAAGGTTTGAGAGGTAATTCTTCAGTAACATTTTCTTCCTCTTTTAAACCATATACACTTGAAGATGAAGCATAAATAAATCTTTTTACTCCTGAATCTATAGAAATATTTAACAATTCTGTAAAAGCGTCATAATTAATTGACTTACCTAATAGAGGATTTAATTCGAAACTTGGGTCGTTAGAAATACATGCTAAGTGAATAACTGTTGAGCATCCTTTCACAGCTTTCCTGATAGTTTCTGGATTCCTTATATCTCCAGCGAATTCTTTTAACTCAGGATTGTTTCGAATAGTCCTTAAAGATTCTTTTCCAAATATGTATAGATCTAATACATTTACTGAATATCCTGCATCAAGTAATTTTGGTACTAATATAGACCCCACATATCCAGCACCTCCAGTAACTAATATAGTTTTATTTTTTTTATTTTGCATTTTTATTTTGCCTTATTATTGTTAATTTCAATACTATCAATTTAATATTTCTTTAGCTTGATCAGTTAAATAATGTAATAATATTGAATGGGCCATCTCTACAGAACCATATTGAATAGAATTAATATAAAAATTTAAATTTCCAGTTTTTCTTATTACATTATCAGGCATGAATCCTGAAAATGTAATAATTTGGCATCCCCTTTGTTTAGCAGCTGATATAGCTTTAATGATATTTTCCGAATTTCCAGAACTACTTATTGCAAATAATAAGTCATCTTTTTCTGCCCATAATTCTATTAGATTTTGGTAAGCATTTTTATATCCATTATCATTAGATAAAGCTGTTAATAAGGGTTGTTCAGTAAAAACTAACGATTTGACTCCTACAGCTTTACACAGGTCATTTTGAGCATGACTAGCTATGGCAGCACTACCTCCGTTACCTATAACCATAATTTTGTTATTAGATTTTTTGGTTTGAATTATATAGTTTACAATTTGATCAGTTGCGATATTGAGTTGCAATTTTTTATTTAAATAATCTGTAACTTGTGTATTGTTTAATACATCAAATATATTTTGAATATATTTTTTGATTGAGATATTGGTTTTTTTCATTTGATTATTTTAACAGTGAATTTATATGTTTTATTAAATTTTCTTTATTTATAGAATTACTGTGCCCGAGGGTAGCTACCGCTTCAGCACCGGCTACGTTACCAATAAATGATAAAATTTCCAAAGGAGCATTTTGTACTGCACATAAAGCAGTAATTGCTAATACTGAGTCACCTGCACCCATTCTGTCTATCACTTGATTTGATAGTGCCGGGGCTTCTATAAAACCTTCATTATTTTTATAACTTATATTACCATCTTTGCCTCTTGTAACAGTGATTAATTCACAACTAAGTTGAGAAGCAATATGTTTAATTAATTCTTTAATATCTTCATTTCGTTTACGAGCTTCTATGGCTATTTCATGACTGGAAAAGGTTGTGTAATTTACTTTTTTATATCTAGATATAGGATTTATACCTTTATTCCCTGCATTTGCTTGAGTATTAACAGCTAAATATTTTGATTTATTATTTAAAATATTTATTGCATTAGGAGTTATCATCCCATGTCCATAATCTACAACTATAACTAAGTCATGCTCAGGAATTAGTTCGTCTAGTAGGGAACATAATTTCTTATCTTGATCAGTATTTAATTCTTCATCATTCATTTCATAAACTTCAAACAGTTTTTGTACTAGTTGGGATTCTAAAAATCTTCTTTTTAATATTGTTGGGGAATTGTCTTTATATATATATTTTGGGTTTATATTTTTATTTAAATTAGATGATATAAACTCTTCTTGTGTATTATAACTTCCTAAAGTAGTTAAGAGTGTTATTTCTTCACAAAAACTGGCTACATGGTTAGCAACAGCAACTACTCCCCCGGCAAATTTTTGAGATGATATGGCTTTAGTGGCGAGGATAGGTTCCTTAGAAGTTTTTCCCAACAATTCACCGTATTGATATTCATCAATTATTGTTTCACCGATTACTAATACTTTCAGAGATTTAGAATTTTCTAAAAAACTATTTATTTTTTCGATAGAAAATTTCCCTGCAATATCATCTAAATAATTCTTTATTTTTGGTTCGTATATAGAAATATATTTGTTAATTAAATTTGTTGAACTAAATACAATATCATCAGTAAATATAATTTCTCCTCCGATAGATTTTATTGCATCTTCTTCTTTAGAAATATTTCCAGTAATATCATTATTAGAATCTTTGTAATCAGATCCTTTAGCATATACATCTACATTTAGAGTTTTAATTGTTTCAATAGCTGTAGCCCATTGATTTATTGCTACAAAATCTACACAATCTAAAGCTGCAATAGCTTCAGCACGGAGTATTTCATTAAATGCAGGTCTATGTGGTCCTTTGTTTACGTATCTGTCAGGAGTAACTGTTATAATTAATATATCTCCTGATAATTTAGCTTCTTCAAAATATCTGATGTGTCCTATATGTAAAAGGTCAAAAACACCATGACACAGTACGATTTTTTTACCATTAGACTTATGTTTTTTTAAAATATCAGATAGTCTAAAAAAATCTTGAATTTTATTATTAATTTTCTTCAATTATTACTCCAACATTTATTTGTACGTACATACTTTTCTACTTGGACACCATTGATGTTCACAGTTAGATAGAACTTTATGTTTTAATCTTTGGAAGAGTTCATTAAATATATAATCAATACTATCGAAATCCATTTTATTAATAGCATTAGTGATTTCTTTATAATGAATGATTCTAACTTCACTAAAGTTAGTTAGTTCGAAATGGTCTAATTTCCAGCCATATTTTTTTTCAAATTTTGGATGTGTATTATTCATCATATTAGAAAAATAAATTTTTTCATCATTATTTAATCTATGAGTGTCACTGCTTCTCATGTGAATTAAAGGGGCATTGTTAAAATATACAGTCCATTTTTTATCTTTAGCTGCATTAAATTGCATTTCACCTTCATGCCCAAATGGGATTGTTGAGTCATATTTGCCAAATTTTTCCCAATACTTTTTGGGAAAAGATGCTGCTATGCAAGTTTTTCCAGTCATAAGCCTTAATTTTCTTGGATCATCATGCCATGGTTCTCTATTTAAACCAAATCTTATACTTGGGTCGTGTATTTGAACATCATCAATTTTTTTCGTTAGTCTATCAAAATCTTTTAACGATTTAAGTAGTTTAACTAAGGGGTTATATTCTCCTTGATTGAAGAGTTCTTTTATTACAGAGTCAGTTCCACCTCTAAATTGAATGTAACCTAACCCAATTTGTGCGATTTTTTGATATCTATATACTGAATCCCAAGCAGTATCTAATTGTTCAAACCAATAATTTGGCCATAAAACATCGCTATGGACTATAATTACAATTTCTGTTTTTGGATCTAATAATTCAATACCAATATTTAAAGTACCAGATATACCTTCCCAATTTTGATTTTTTATATATTTAACCCCAATAGATTTGCAAAAAAATTCACAATTTTTTTCTTTTGTTCTTCCATCTTCAGCAACTACTATATCTCCATTAAAATCACTATTTATAATGCTTAAGACTGAACTTCTAAAAGTTGGTGAATCGAACATTGACGCAATTACGATACCGTAATTTAAATTTGATTTTGTATGTTTATCAGTAATCTGTGTTTGATCAGGTACTATTTGAGGATTATTAATTTCTTTTAATAATTCCCCTTGTACTTTATTTCCAATTTCAATTAAGAAAAAACTTAACCATTTTTGACTTTTTGAGTTAGGTAGGCCAGACTGGAGTCTTTGTATTAGTAAATCAATATAAATTCCATGTTTATTTGCGACTCGTGCTAATAAACAGACATCAATTAAAGGATCTTCATTTTTACTAGATGTTATGTACCCATTGATTTTGTTATGTTCAAAAGGGTCTATATGTAATTTTTTATATATACTATATGCGATACTTTTTAATATATTAAGGTTTTTAAAATCCCAAACTAATATATGTATAAAAACCAGCATCATTATTTCTAGAATAAAAATTAAATGGTTCTTTAAATTAATATTTACCCGTACAAAAATATTTTTGCCTTTTGTATTCGATATTACAAAAGGAGGGTACAAGAATTTAACTATTAATAATAGAACAGGTTTTAGTATTGCTATTCTATTATGATTTAGAGGGGTAGGGTAGCATGCTAATTCTCTAATCTTATTTGCAAGTAAGAGGATTTGTAGTGATTTATTTAATTGATTTTTATTTGTAGTGCTATTATTTATCATGACTTATCTTTAATGCATGTACTTAAACCAAGTTTTAGTTTGTTCTGCAATTGCCCCTGCATCCCAAACAGGTGCATCTTTCCAGTGATTTATATTGTTTAGCATTATATCTACACCTTTTTTAAAACTTACTTTTGGTGACCAATTAAGGTTAGATTTGATAAGTGAAGTATCAGCATTAGTTTGGTCAGGTTCACCTTCTCTTTTAGGTATATTTATATGTCCAGCTTTATTATCTAATAATCCAACTAGTTTATTTATACTTTGAGGGTTACCAGTACCTACATTGAAAACAGCATTATCTATATTTGAATTTGCCGATTGAATAAATGCATCAACTACATCAGTAACAAAAATAAAATCTCTTAGTTGATTTCCGTTTCCAACTATAGTAAAAGGTTGATTTGACAATTTTTGAGCCAAAAAAACTCCAAATACTGCTCCATAAGCTCCAGACGTTCTACTCCTTGGACCAAACACGTTGAAAAGTCTTAAAGATATTGTTTTCAACCCGTACACTTTGTTCCAGTGTAAGGCTGCTTGTTCACCTTGAAATTTTGTTAAAGCATAGGGGTACATAGGAGAGATAGCACTAGATTCTTTAGTAGGGAATTCATTTGGAATACCATAACATGATGAAGATGCAGCATAAATAAACTTTTCTACTTTTTGTATTCTTGAAGCTTCTAATAAAGAAATAGTGCCATTTACATTTGAGTTATAGTATTTTAGCGGATTTTCTATCGAAGGGACAATGTCTGCTAAACCTGCTAAGTGAAATACCCAATCTACTTTATTACATAAAGGTAATATTCTTTCAAAATTTGTTACGTCCACATTAAAAAAAGAGATTCTTTCTTTAATATTAGTTAAATTATCTTTGTGTCCAGTTACTAAATTATCAATAACAATTACTTCATGTCCTTCTTCTAATAACTTATCGACTAGATGGCTTCCTATAAAACCTGCTCCTCCAGTAACTAAAACTTTTTTTTGCAACATTATAATATTTATTTAATTATAGTCTGTTGAATTTTTAAAAACTCTGAATAATGGCTATCATTAGTTAACAGTGTTTTATGAGTTCCTTCTTCAGCAATTTCGCCATCAAATAACACGAGTATTTTTTCTGCATTTTTAATAGTAGATAGCCTGTGAGCAATAATAATAATAGTTTTATTTTCACCTAATTTTTCAATAGATTCTTGAATTAATTGCTCAGATTTAGAGTCCAATTCACTTGTTGCTTCATCTAATATTAATATTTGAGGATTACGTATAATTGCTCTTGCCAAAGCAATTCTTTGTCTTTGCCCTCCTGAAAGTAATACACCTCTATCTCCAATCAAAGTATCAAAGCCTTCAGGTAATTCGTTAATAAATTCTGATGCATTTGCTAGGTTTGAAGCTTCATATATTTCGTTATCTGAAGCATTTAATTTACCCATCAGTATATTGTTTTTTATCGTATCGTTAAATAGAAAAATATCTTGGTTTACTAGAGATATATTCTTGCGCCAGGATTGTATGTTAAATTCACTAATTTCAGTATTATCAACTAATATTTCTCCAGCATCAGGGTCATAAAATCTCATAATCAGATTAGTTAATGTAGTTTTACCAGTGCCAGATCCTCCTACGATTGCTGTAGTGGAACCAGATTTAATATTAAAGGATATTTTATTTAGTACAGCATTCTCTTTTTCATAAGCAAATGAAATATTTTTAAATTCTATACTTGATTTTAAAAACTTGAAATCTTTTTCACCTGATATTATTTTAGGAGATTCAGTTGATTTGATAAAATTGATCACTCTGTTTATTCCAGGAATATGATAGTTAATCTGATGGAGGTTTGTGTTTATAGCACCTATTTTAGGATAAAATTTATATACTACATACATTAAAGTCAGTAATAATTGTGTAGGTATAGTGAAAACCGAGATAGAAATGTAAACTATTAGTGACATTCCTCCTACCATTCCTAATCGGAATAAATTCTCTAATCTAAACCTACTTTTTGCAACAGAATAACTGATTTTAGGGATAACATCAGCCTGTTCTTTTAATTTATTGTAAGAAATTTTTTCTAAATTGAATGATTTCAATATCCTTATTCCACTAAGATGTTCTGATACGGTGCTCTGTTGTTTTTCATTAATTGTAACTAGTTCGTCTCCAAGTTGATCAGCTCGTTTGAGTTCATATTTAACTATTAAAGTAATTAATGAAATTATCCCACCTCCAATTAGTACTAAAGGCCATGAAATAAGTAAAGCAATTACTAGGTACATTATACTTTCACATATTACGGCAATTAGAGTAATAGAGGAAAAATATGCAGCTTGAATTCTTGTGGGTTCTGTTATTATAGAATTTATAAATTGACTTTCTTTATGTTTATAAATATAGCTTAAATCCATATGTAATATATTTGAAAATAGTTTAGTTTTATATTGTGTAGCGATTTCGCCACCAATCCTGGTAGATTCTGTACCAGATAAATAACGTAATATTGCTTGTAGTGTAAATAAAATAAAGCCTCCAGACAGTATAGTAGCCAAATTGAAAGGTATATTTAATACGCTAAATACTTTAGAGAGATATGTGGTTATTCTAGAAGTGGATGCTGTTGTTTCAGTGGCTCCTATAGTTTCTAACATAGGTATTAGAAATCCAATACCTGCTGCTTCAAAAGTTGATGCTAAAACCAGTAAAGTGATCAACAAGAAAGAAGATCTAGGTTTAATTTTAAATAGAATTAATATTGAATTAATTATTTTATTCATTTAGCTATAATTTCACGGATTCTTGATTAATTAAATTCCAAATATTTTCAGGCTTGAAATCTATATCTGCATAGTGTTTCATAAAGTTACTATTTATTATTTTATCTTTAGGTAATTGCTTGATTTCATTTACACTTTTTCGAAGATTATTTTCCCAATATTTATCTTTTTCAATCCACAAAACTGATTCTTTAAGCAATCTTTCACCATCATTAGTGAATTTAACTATATTTAGATTTATATATATAATATTTTTATAAGATGCTAGAGCTTCAATAATTACAGTTGTTGGACAATCAATGATTATTACGTCAGCGTTATTTAAAAGGTCTACAAAATTGGAATATTTTAAAACTTTAATATTTTTAAAAAGAGAACTGTTTATGAATTTTTCTACCGGATTAGATATTTTATCTTTGTAATGTAGTTTAACAGTGATTTCAGTATTGGGAATTTGAGATAAGGTTTTAATTATTTCTATTTGTTCTAAACAATATTTTGTGTCATGCATTTGATCATGATTCGGTCCGTATCTATTATCTCCCATCATTCCAGTTGGTACATATATAATATTAATAATAGAATTATGGTTTTTTTTATCCTGATTAAATGATTTAATGTTTTCCGAAAGTTTTCTACCATTTTCCCAGCCTACATTAACGAATTTAGTGGGCATATTAACTGTTTGAGCAAATTCCCGAATGTATTCACAAGATTTTCCACCATAAGCTGCGTAAATATCTGCTCTTAAATCAGATAGTTGAATCCATTTTGTTTCTGTATAACCATATGCTCCTCCATGTTGAAAGGATATTAATGGTATATTGTAATCTCTAGATGCTTGATGAATTATTTGTATTCGGTCAGGATCAGTTGTTCCTGATATAATTGCGATTGGTTTATATTTTTTAAAATAAAATTGTGCTTTTAAATACAAAGATAGTAAATAAGGTATTCTATTCAGATAGAAACTTTGAAAATTTTTATATAATATATTGACTATTGGTAATTGTTTATGCTCTATTATTAAATCTTTTAATAAATCATAAGGAATTTGATTGCCACTGAAATTTATATTATTTATATTCGAATTTTTCAAGTTAATTGTTTGGAGATTAGGGAAACTAACCGGACTGTAAGTATCTCTAACCCACCAATCTAGTTTTGAATTATTTGAGTCAATTGAATAGATTAAAAAAGGTATTACATTATCAGCTTTGCCTATAACTAATAAGCGTTGGTCTTTATTTTTAAAAATAGATTTAGGTATTTTATATCTGAATTGTTTTAACACATCTATTCTGTTGGGATTAATACGATTTGAAATTTTAGTTTTCCAGTTGTTAATATTATTAATGTTTTCTGGTATGTTATTTTTATAGTAAGGCATTGTAGTTATACCTAAATCGCTCCACCATTCGGATTCATCTAATACTAAAGAAGATACATATTTATCAAGAGGTTTTAAAGAAAAATACCTGTTTTTATTTAAGGGATTGATGTGATGTGTATCGTTATCGTTAGATAAATAAATTAGTTCTTCAGCTTTTTCTTTATCACATAATCCACTTATTTCTGCTAATGTAAAAGCAATTGAATCACTAAAATTTTTTACACTATGTTCTATAGCGTAAAAAGGGTTGAACAATTTTGGCAATTCTGGGTGAGTATCATGTAACCATGAGTCCATTTTTTTCGTTATTGAATTTGCTAAATTAAAATTTTTTTCTGACAAATTATTCAATTGGTCTTTGGATACAAATTCATATGGGTTTTTGCAATCATATTTAGAATTTTGCAATGAGAAAAAAGCCTCTGGTGTAATAGTTAAAAAAGATGGAGTATATTTAAAATCTTTATAAAGATTTTTAAATGAATTTATTTCATCATTTTGGTTAATTATGCACCAAGTCTTTTTCATAATAGAGTTACCATGTAGTTCTTCCGCCATCTATAATTAAATTTGCACCAGTCATATATGAAGAAGCGTCAGATATCAGGAAAATTATTGCAGCTTTATATTCATCCTCATGAGCCATTCTTCCTAGCGGTATTAATGATTGTAAGCGGTTCACAAAATCTTGATCTTGATCTGTAAATATACCTCCAGGCGAAATAGCGTTTGATCTTATTCCTTGATCAGCCCAATACGTAGCAAGATATTTAGTTAATCCAATTAAACCAGATTTAACTACAGAATATGTTATCGGTTTTTTTGGTTGTACGTCTGCAGGTAAATTTTCATTTTTGTAGATTCTTTGATCTGGAGCAATAACTCCTAAATCTGATGCTATGTTTAGAATTACTCCTTCATTATTTTGAGCCATTGTTTGCCCTATAATTTGGCTACATAAAAATGCTCCAGTTAAACCAACAGCTATATCTTGATTCCAAATATCTAATGGGAAGTTTTCCAACATTGTCCATTGATTATTAGTTCTTTTTTGAACTTTAGGATTATTAGCAGCATTGTTAATTAATATGTGAATTCTCCCATATTTAGTTAGTATTTTATCCTTAGTTGATTTAATTTCATTTGGGTTTGTAATATCTGTTTTATAGCCAATGGAATCAACTCCAAATTTCTTAGAAATATTATTTGTGATATTATTCATTTTCTCTTCATTAATATCAATAAGTATTGGATTACCTCCCATTTCAGCTATTGCTTCGGCATGTTTTTCTCCTAATAATCCTGCTCCTCCAGTTATGACAGCATTTTTGCCTTCTAAGCTAAACAATTTTTTTAATTGCATATTAAATAGCCTTTATTAATCAATATATCCTCTATTAATTCCATAATAGTATGACCAACAGTTATATGTGATTCTTGTATTCTACCAGTAGTATTTGAGGGTATTATTACTGCTAAGTCACATAATTGAACAGCTTGACCTCCTCCACTGCCCAATAATCCTATAGTAGAAATCTTTAAATCTCTTGCCATCTGAAGTGCGTTAATTATATTTATTGATTTTCCAGAAGTAGTAATTCCAATCAACAAATCTCCAGGTTTTGCTAAAGATTGAACCATTCGAGCATAGTGTGTTTCAAAACTATAATCATTCCCACTTGCTGTTAAAGAAGAAGTATCCATTGTTAAAGCAATTGCAGGCAAGCTTTGACGGTTAATATTACTTCTTAGACGAACTAGGAGTTCAGCAGCTAAATGTTGAGCATCTGCAGCTGACCCACCATTACCACACAACAATATTTTATTACCATTTATCAAGGATTCAGATATTCTTTCAGATATTGTTATAATGATATCAGTGCATTGTTCTAACGTTTTTTGTTTCACATCAATTGATTCAAGAAACAAATTTTCAACTTTAGATTTCAATGTTTTTCTAGTTATATTCGGAGAAATTTCTTTGTTCATTTTATATAGATAAATTAAATAAAATTTTCTACAAATACTTTATTTTGTATTGCCCATTCTTTTTCATTAATTTCATTATTACGTGCTGATTGAAGTATAAAAGGGTTTTTAAAATTAGTTTTCCTTACTAGGTTAAATATTTTAGAGAAATCAGCATTGCCTTGACCTAAAGGGACTGTAGTGCTATTTAAAGGCCTGTCTTTAACGTGAACACTCCCTATGAATTCAGACATTAATTGGAATTCTTTATCTAAATTAAAACCTAAAGCAGCTCTATCTCCTATATCATAACAAGCTTTTATTAAAGGATGTTTTACTTGGTTTAATATGCTGCTCCATATTTTGGGATGTAGATCTGTTTCCATATGTAATTCAATTCTATGGTTTTCTAATATGGGTATCATAGTTTTCAATAAAGTTAGTAAACCTTCAAGTTGGTTTGGGTTTTTCAAACTAGAATTATCCACAAATGGAGTCATAACGTAATTAACGTCTAATTTTTCTGCTTGAATTATCAACCATTCAAGATGCTTTAAGGTATCAATATTGAGTTCACCGTTTTTAGATATTAGATTTTCTTCCATATAATAATCAGCAGTAATAGATAAAACCTTAATTCCTGATTTGTCAGATACTTCTAATATTTTTTTTATTCCGGAGTCGTATGAAATTAAATTTTTGTGTGCAGTAGATTTTTGGAAGACCCATTCTATACATACCAGTCCAATTTCTTGAGCTAAATAGAATTCTGATTCCCATGTGTCTATAGGATACCATTGAATTAGTTTTTCTTTTGGCGGGGATAATCTTCCCTGCATAATACCTATTGGATTCATTACTTTTTCCTGAATTTATATGGAGATGGGCCTGAAATGTTTGTGTTTTCTAATTGATTCCATTTTTTTATTTGGTCAATTATATTTACACCAACATTAGCCCCCCAAGTTTCTATAAGTAATTTGGTAAGAGTGCCTATTTTTCCTGATCCAATTTGTTGTGAATTCAAACTGGTTACTGGCAAAATAGAAAATGGAGTTCCTGTCATGAATGCTTCATCTGCAGTTATTACATCGTAGGGCTCAATATTTTCTTCTACAGCAGGAATATTTAATTGTTGAGATAATTCATTTAAAACATAAGCCCTACTTATTCCTCTAAGTATATTTCTTCCTTCGGGAGTAATAATTTTATTGTCTTTAATAATAAAGAAATTATCTCCTGTTCCTTCTGCAATAAAACCGTCTGGGTCTGTCAATAATGCCCAGTTATTTTCTCCTTGGTAATTTGAGACTTCTATATTTGCCATCAAATAATGGATTCTACTCCTGTTTTTTATTTTTGGATCAAGTAAATATGATGGAATAGCTTTTTGAGATGGGATGACGGCATTGATTCCTGTATCAAAAAGCTTACCCATTCCTGAAACAGTCCACCTCAAAGGAAAATCAGCTATAATTATATTAGAGCCTTTATGGTTTCCAACTACGTCCTGATAAATCGATAGTAATCCTCTTGAGATATCTATCATAATTCTATGCTCGTCATCATCATTAAAATAAGGTTCATTCATTTCAATTGTTTTAAATACGGCTTCTTCCATATCTGACAATGACATTTCTATTGGTATATTAGTGATTTTGATAGAATTATAGAGCCGTTCTAAATGTTCTTTTAATTTGAATTGTTTTTTATTAAAAGAACGAGTCATTTCAAATACCATATCACCAAACATTAAAGATGAGTCATATATTGAAATTTTCGCTTCGTTTTCTGGAACAAATTTGCCGTTAAAATATACTACACGACCTGAATTATTCATTTTTCATCTCCATATTATAGCTAAATTTTTTCATCGATTGAATTTTCCTGAACCCAGTCTGTAATATTTATCGCTTTATCATCTATATATATATCTGCACCAGGTTTTCCCAAGAACAACTTGTGATATAGTACTCCCCATTTCTTCATTTGAGTTTCTGTTTCTTTTCGCCAGTCAATTCCTGTTGTTGCGCCCCTAGCTGTATTTAATATTATTTCGTTTCCTTGAGTATAAAGTTCATTAACTTTTTTTATAATATTAGGGTAGGGTATGGCATTTGTATAATCTCCATCAGTGTTTGTACAAATAGTTCCATCTATATCAAAACAATAAATCATTTTTTATATATATTATCGTACCATTGGATAACTTCATGAATACCAAATTCATCATAATTAAGAGTTAAGTATTCATACATTTCAGATACGAATTGATATTGTTCCTGAGTATTTATATCTAATATTATTTCAGGTCTTCGGATTTCTTCAGGACATTCTAAAATTCCGATTTTAAACATTTCAGGATTTTCATAAAAATTTGTATGTGGATGTTCTCTATTACGTGGACTAGAAGGGAATTTCCATACTTCTTCTAAAGCTTGGAAATTAATAACTTCAGCTCCAATTCCGTCAGGGTATCCATTATGCGGATAACCATGTTGAGCAACATCTGGATAACTAGATGAAAAGTCATTGTTATTATCTATATGGTAAGAAATTACCCGGTCAATTTCTTTAGGTTCAGGTAAAGCATTATCTCCTGGTACTCTTACTATGACATCTGCTTTATATTTTTTTGCTACTTGATAATACCTGTCAACCAAATCATTTTCAGATCCTCTAAATACATCTATACCATATTGAATACTAGTTTTTTCTAATATATCGTCTTCAGACTTTTGAGTTGTTGAAAGTATTATTTTATTAACCAGGGATATTTTTTTTAATCTGTCAATCACACAAGCAATTAATGGCTTGCCTCCTAAATCTAACATAGATTTACCAGGTAATCTTTTAGATCCCATTCTAGCTTGAATTATCAGGACTATATTCATTTATATTTAAACTATATGTTCATCGTGGAAAGGGCCCCAGTAACGTAGCTTTTCTGAATTAGCTTTTTCAGCGGGGGTAATGATTTTACTTCCATTTCCAATTATACTTGGGATAGATTTTATATATCCACACATCATTTCTAACCCACGTTTCTCTAAAGAGGCAGCTTGATCGCTTCCATACATAGCTCTATCTAGAGTTATATGCCTTTCAATTACCACTGCTCCCATCATTGCAGCAAGTACACACGGTATCATAGTTACTTCATGTCCACTATATCCCATATGACATTTATATTTTTCTCTTAAATTAATCATGCCTTTCAAATTAACTTCATCTTCTGCGATAGGGTATTCTGATACACAATGATTTAATATGAACTGGCAATCATTTTTTTTAAATATATCAACAGCTCTATCTATATCAGCATAAGTACTCATTCCCGTTGATATAAAAGTTAATTTTTTTTCTTCAGCAACCATTTTTAATAAATCAATATGCGTTATCATAGGAGATGCAATTTTATTATATTTAAAATTGTAATCTCTTAAAAAGAATTGACTTGGAAGATCCCAAGCTGATGCAAACCAACCTATTTTTTGTTCTTTACAATATAAATCTATTTCATCATATTGTTCTTTAGTAAATTCTAGTGCTTCTTTTTGTGCTCTTTGAGTATTTCCCCAAGGGCTTTCTCGATAGGAGTTTAGAATATCTTCTGAATATACAATATCGATAGTTCGTTTTTGGAACTTAACATAATCGCATCCAGCATTTTTTGCCATGTCTATTAATTTTTTTGCTATTTCAATATCTCCATTATGATTGATACCTATTTCTGCTATTATGAGTATTTTATTAGCTATAGGCCAAGGTTTTTCTTGAATAAACTCATCAATAAAATCTAATTTTTTTTGCACTTCAATTCTCCTACTATTTAATTAGCTTTTGGACTAATTATTTTACTAGAAATTATTCTAGACAAAGTTTGATCTAAACTGATTTTTGGTTCCCAACCAATTAATCCTTTTATTTTACTAATATCAGGTACCCTTCTTTGCATATCTTCAAAACCTACTTCATAGGCTTCTTCATACGGTATAAATTTAAACTGATTTCTAGATAAAATTTCCATTTGATTTTCTTCAACGATTTGTAAAATCTTTTTTGCAAGGTTTAATATACTTATTTCAGTTTCAGATCCTATGTTAATGACTTCACCTATAGCTTTATCTGATCTAGACAAGGATATTATTGCATTTACAACATCATTTACATCACAAAAACAACGTGTTTGTTGACCATCTCCATATATGGTAAGTGATTTCTTTTGTATACTTTGATCTACCAACCTAGGTATCACCATGCCATATCTACTTTCTTGCCTAGGTCCTACCGTGTTAAATAAACGAAATATTATTACTTTCAAACCTTTTTGCTTGTAATAGGCTAATCCTAGAAATTCATCAACTGCCTTAGAAGTAGAATAACTCCACCTTGACTTTGTTGTAGGCCCTAATAACCGATCATCTTCTTCATTAAAAGGTACATTAGAGCTTTTCCCATATATTTCTGACGTAGATGCAATTAATACTTTTTTATTATATTTACTTGCCAATTGTAATATAGAATGTGTTCCAAGAATATTTGTTTCAATTACTTTTACAGGATCTTTAACAATTAAATACACTCCAACAGCCGCTGCTAAATGGAATATAGTATCAGTTTTTTCTATTAAACTATCTACTATTTTTATATTTAATATCGATTCGTTTACAAATTTGAAATTTGGGTTATTTAATAGACGTGTTATATTTTCTATTTTCCCTGTTGAAAGGTCATCAATTATTGTGACTTGATTACCTTCTTTTAGGATCTTTTCTGCAAGGTGAGATCCTATAAAGCCAGCGCCTCCAGTTATTAGAATATTCATTTTATGCTCATCAATTTATATATTAGTATTTTTCAATGCGTTTCGTGTATCAATTATAAGGTTAGATTTCTCTTTGATTTCTTGCCAGTTATAAGATGTATGGTTAGTTGCAATTATCACACAGTCATAATTTTGTAAATTGTCTTTGATTAATAAATCATTAATTGATTCTAAATCCTGTCCAGCTATATTTATAGTTCTAACAAAGGGATCATGATAATCTAATTTTGCTCCTTTATCAATTAGTTTTTCTATTATGCAAATTGCAGGTGATTCACGTGTGTCGGCAACATCAGGTTTATATGCAATTCCTAGGACAAGTATTTTAGATCCTTTAATTGATTTTGTATGTTCATTTAATAAATCTTGAGTTTTTCCTACCCAATGAGCTGGCATAGATTCATTGATTTCTGAAGATAGTTGAATAAAACGAGTTTTATAGTTAAGAGTTTTTAACTTCCATTCTAATAAATGTGGGTCTATTGGAATACAATGTCCACCAATACCTGGTCCTGGATAAAATGGCATAAATCCAAAAGGTTTACTTTTAGCAGCTTCAATAACTTCCCAAACATCTATATCTAATTTATCGCATATTAAATATATTTCATTTACTAATGCAACATTAGTAGCTCTAAATGTGTTCTCTAATAATTTTACCATTTCAGCTGCTTTGGTATTTGAGACTTTGATAACTTGATCCACTATAGATTCATAAAATATTGTTATTAATTCCTTACATTCCTCAGTTATTCCGGCTATAACTTTAGGGGTATTACGAATTGATTGATTTAATCTTCCAGGATCTATTCTTTCGGGAGAATATCCTAGATAAAAGTCTTTCCCAACTTTCAGATTCCTGTCTTTTGATTTTTCTAAAATTGGAAGGACTAATTCTTCTGTAGTTCCAGGGAATGTGGTACTTTCTAAAACAACCAGAGTCTCTAATTTCAAGTTATTAGAAATAGAATTTATTGAATTTAGAATATAGGATATATCTGGGTCTTTAGTTTTACTTAACGGGGTTGGCACACAAATTATTATAACATCAGAATTTTTAATATCTGAATAATTTGAAGAAGCTTTTAAAATTCCATTATTTGATTGTTTAGGAGATGTTAGATTTAATATGTCTTCTGATTTAATATCTTCTAAATAGGATATTCCTAAAAGAATTGATTTTATTCTACTTTTATCTGTATCTATGCCTGAAACTTCAAATCCGGATTTTGCCAAAGCTATTCCTAAAGGAAGTCCAACATAGCCCAATCCAATGATAGAAATTTTAGCTTGTTTATTTAATATTTTTTGTTTAAGGTCCATTTTGATTACCTATTTTTATAATTAGTGTATTGATCATAATATTTACTACATTTCTTAATATATTTGTTAAAATTTTGGATTGCGTAGCCAATTGCATCTTACATGCATACAGAAAAATATTGAATAGTTTTTTGGAGCTAACGCTACAACAAAAAAATATTATTTTTGTAATACCAATGATTGAGTAAGTTTCGAATTTGAATTTCGAATTCTTCTGCCTTGGCCTCTTGTTCTTCGTGTGTTGATTTTGTTGTCAGATGATTTTATTGGTTTAATATTATGCCATGGGACTAGAGCAGGTATTTTCCTACCCATAAAATACATTAATACTTTAGCATTTTCGTAAGGAGATTTTGCATTTTCAATCATTTCTGCAAACTCACTTAGTTTACCGGCTTGTATTATTACTTTTTCACCAGTTTTAAAATTAGACCACAATCCATATGAAGAATTGAGTTTAGTTAAATTTTGTTTTATTTCAATAATTATATTGTTGTCTATATAAGGAATTTCATCACCAAATTTTAACCAACCGTATATACCATTAACTTGACTGATTGAGGGTAGTTTAGCTTTTTCATCTTTTGTTTGTGCAAATAGGTAGCCTGGAAATAATGGTTTGAATATCTCTCCATCTTTATTTGATGGTATCTTAACTATAGGGTTATAACATATTAATCCATAATTCTCTAAAGCTTGGGTTGTTTCAGATTCTTTATTAGATGAGGCTATTACTACATACCATTTTGAATTCATTACTATTTCTCCATATTTTCAGTAGTTGTGATATGATCTGGACTGTTTAAAAGTAATGAGATTCGTGATTCAGGTATACCTTTTTTTATTAACAATTCTTTATCTTCATTAGAATTGTTATGCATACCTAAAATAATTGCATTATGGTTTTTTAAGTCTACATATTCAAGTTTAATAGTGTTATTACCTAGAAATTTTTCGTTACCAGTTTGACTTATAACGTCGATTTCAGTAATACCCATATCTCTTAAGCATATATAAGCTAATTCGCTAAATTCTTTATTACCTAATAGGGCAATTCTTGATTCACTATTTAAATTCAGATTATCTAATTGGTTTTTTAGAATTTCTCTAACATTTTTATATTGGTCAAAAAACCTATCTATATATGCAAAAGTTAATTGGATTTTCCTAGTAAATCCAGTAGGTGTGACAATATATACCCATCTTTTCCAGCTAAGTTTACTTGCTTTAATATAACCTTTCTGAACCATAGATTTAATTAATAGGTTGGCTAATCCTAGCGCAATACCAAGTTTTTGGGATAAATTGCGTTGACTTATCCTTGGGTCAAATTCCATTTCTTCTAGAATTTGCAATTCTCTATATATATTTTGTTCAGTATTTTCTTTTTCTTTTCTCATTACCTATGCCTAAATAAAATATGCGTTCATTTTATGAACACAGTTTATTTATTGTGACTTTATACTTACTGTTTGTCAAGGTTTACTGTTGTTTGAATATTTCTAATTTGTATTAATATCTATTTAAATATGTATTTATTTTCTATAAAATCTAATAATTGTGTAAATATTTGATATACTTTTAAAGTTACATTCTTAATAAGGAATAAATATGACAACAATTAAAAATGAAGAAAAATATGATTCTTGGGAATACATTTTACTTACACTTATATTTATATCTGTAATTATATGCTTGATAACTCCTCTAGTACTTATGAGTAGTACTTTTTTTCCATTTATAGTTGGTAAGGCACTTATAGCACGTATTTCAATAGAATTTGCTTTTGTTTTCTGGTTAATATTGGCGTATAGAATTCCAAAATACCGACCAAATAGTTCAATAATTACTTATCTGTTTTTAGTATGGATTTTAATTACTATAGTTACTGGATTTATGGGAGTTAGTTTTCAACGGAGCTTATGGTCATCATTAGAAAGAATGCAAGGTATTATAGATTTATTACATTGGTTTGTATTTATATTGATTGTAATTTCAATATTTAAAACTGGTACTAGTTATAAACAAGATTGGCTTATGTTTAAAAGAAATAAAAGTTACATTTTAGATACATCTAAAATGTTCAATTGGCGAATTTTAATTTCTATAAATGCAGCAGTAAGTTTATATATGGGTTTAATGTCTTTAGACTTATATTATTCAGTGAATATATTTCCTTCTTATGATGCATTTAATTATATAGATCAATCTAGAAGAATTATGGGAACGCTTGGTAATCCCACATTTGTTGGAGCTTATATGCTAGTAAATATCTTCTTAGTTGCAGGTTTACTTGCTCAATCAATTATAGATAAAAAATATTTAGAAAAGACTGTCCTTGTTGGCTCAGGAAATATGCTTAAAAAGAAGCGTAAATCTTTAAAACCAAATATACCAAATTTTCTATTATTTAGATCATTTTGGATTGCTATATTAATAGTTAATTGCTGGGTGCTTATTCTTACTGAAACTAGAGCTGCTATATTTATTGGTTTACCTGTTGGTTTAGTAATTATATTGATAGGTTTTTCTTTATGGTATAAGGATACTATATTAAGTAATATATCTAAATTTATATTAGCTTTAATCATTATATTGGTATTTGTTATTGTTTTTTCTAGAGATACTGCAGCTTTTAATTATTTGGCTGAATCAAATGATTTGATTAACCGAGTTAAAAATATAGATTTAGATGACCCAAGTATAAAGGGCCGGATATCTTCACATGCTGCTGGTTTTCGTGCTGTGTTAGATAAACCTATATTTGGATATGGTCCTGAGAATTATATAGTTGCATGGGGAGAGCATTATATTTTTGATAAAGAGTCATATGAAGTATATGACCAGGCTCATAATAAAATATTAGAAGAAATGTCTACTAAAGGAGTTATGGGACTTTTTTCTTATTCTATCTTGTGGGTAATGATGTTTTGGGCTGTTTATAACAAATCTAAAGATAGCAATGAAAGAGAACAGGTATTTAATTTATTTCTTCTGGGAGCTTTAGGTTCATATTTTGCTCAGAATATATTTTTATTTGATACACCGAGTACTGTTTTACAATTTAGTATTTTAGTGGCTTTAGTTATTTTTGTAGAAAAAAACAGCCTAGATAATTTATTAAAAATTAATTTAAATAAATATTTTGATAATTTTAAGGCATATTTACCTAATATGGATAAATTGTATGTAGTATTTATTAGTATATTTTGTGTTTTAACAATAGTTATTGGTGTTTGGATGAATAGTAAAATCTATTTATCTGCACGAATTCTGCTAGATGCTCATATGCTTGAACCAGATTGGGAAGAGAAAATTGCCAAATATGAGGATTCAATTAATATGTTTACCCCTATGGCAAATTACCCAAGGAAATTTTCATTTAATCAAATAGAAAAGAATTTAATTACTATGAATAAAAGTGATTTTAAATTAGTTATGACATATGTAGATGCAGAATCTGAAAAAGTTTTAAAATCAGAACCTAGGAATTGGGCTATATTTGGAGATTTAACACGTGTATATAGAGAAGCGTCTAGAGTAAATTCAGCTTACGAAAAAGAATATTATAAATACTATAATTTAATTTCTACAATAGCACCTGAAACATTAGAAGCTAAACAAATTGTGCATTTTGAAGAGAATAATAGGAATTAATCAATTATCAATTAACTGTTTTGCCAATTCGTGATTTGTTGTTACAGGTAATTGACAATGAAAATTTTCACATACATATATTGTAGGTTGATTATTTATACAAATTTTTCCATTAAACAACGTTAAATTTAATTTATTCTTATTAGAATTATTTAAATCTCTTCCTATAACAATTTTATTAGGTATGAAATTTTTATATATTTCAAATTTCAAATTAACCAATTTGTTCTGAAAGGGATCACCAATTATAACTATTTCTTTAATTTTAGATAGATAATAACTTAAATTACATAACCAATTACCTGAAGCATTTGGGAATTTGTTCATCAAATTTATAGAAGTTTTAATTAGTTTCTCAGATATGTTTTTATATTCATCATTGTTGGTTATTATAGATAATTTGATTAATATTTTAGCTGCTGTTGAATTGGCTGAAGGCACTGCATTATCATATAAGTCTCTGGGACGTTTAATTAATTTTTCATGATATATGCTTGAATCATACATTGTATTATTAGAACTATCCCAAAATGATCTCTTCATTTCTTCAGCTATTTCTATAGCTGAAGATAATATTTCTTCATCTAGGCAAGCTTCATGCAATATTAATAATCCATCAATGAAATAAGCATAATCTTCAAGAAATCCTCTAGATTTATTTTTAGAGTTATTATCTCTAAACAAAATACCAGATTTTTTATATTTACCAATGATTAATTTAGCGTTTATGTTAGCTATATTTATGTAGTGATTGTTTTTTAATACTACGCCTGCTTCAGCAAATGCTCCAAGCATTAAACCATTCCAACTAGTTAATATTTTAGTATCTAAATTCGGTTTTTTTCTTTTGTTTCTTTCAATTAGGAGTTTTTCGAGTATAGAATCTATTTTATCGGGTTCAATATTATTTTTTTCAATAAACCTTTCTTTTTCAATTGGTAGGTAGGGTATATTTTTACCTTCAAAATTGCCTTTTTCTTTTATATCAAAATATGATTCGATTATATTATAATCAGCTTTATTGAATAAATTTTCTAATTCTTCTTTACTCCATAGAAAGTATTCTCCCTCTATATTGTTTGTATCTGCATCTAATGAAGAATAAAACCCTCCATCTTTATCCATCATTTCATCTTCAATAAATTTTAATGTTCTATCAATAATGTATTTGAATATATGTTTACCGGTTATTTGGTATAAATGTAAATATAATTTCACTAGTAATGCATTATCATAAAGCATTTTTTCGAAATGAGGGATTAACCATTTTTCATCAGTTGAATACCTGTGGAAACCTCCACCTATTTGGTCAAAAATACCACTATTGGATAATTTATATAATGTGTGTTCAACCATATCTAAAGCTTCTGGATTCTCATATTTTGAATAATATTCGAGTAAAAATTCATATATCATTGGTTGTGGGAATTTAGGAAATGTGCCAAAACCGCCATTTTTATGATCGAAATTATTTTTTAATATTTCAAATGCATTATGAAGTATTTCTTCTTTTATAATATTATTTGAAATATTTTCTTCTTGATGTTGTAAATGTTCTGTTACTTTTTTTGCAATTGAATTTATTTTTTCGATATCTGTATTAAATATATCTTGTATGGTTTCAAGTATTCTTATAAAACCTGGCATTCCATGCCTGTCAGTAGTAGGGAAGTATGTACCAGCATAAAAAGGCATACATTCTGGAGTTAAAAAAACACTCATTGGCCAACCACCGCTTATACCCATAGATTGAATAGCAGTCATATAGATGCTATCAATATCAGGCCTTTCTTCTCTATCTACTTTAATAGATATAAAATGTTCATTTAAAATGCTGGCTACTTTTTCATTTTCGAATGATTCTTTTTCCATAACATGACACCAGTGGCAAGCTGAATAACCGATACTTAAAAAAATAGGCTTATTGTTTTTTTTCGAGAGGTTAATAGCCTCAGAACCCCATGGGTACCAATTAACAGGGTTATTTGCATGCTGTAATAAATAAGGGCTAGATTCATTTATAAGTTTATTAGTCATACTTTTAACTGACATATTTACATATTGGTATATTTACATATGTACCCCTGACAGGATTTGAACCTGTGACCCTCTGATTAGAAATCAGATGCTCTATCCACTGAGCTACAGGGGCACATCAAATAAGTCTAACATACCTAGCTAGAAGGTCAAGGCTGTGACTACGCTGCATAACCGGATAGCTTAAGGCTCTGATTTGGCCTGAAAAGAACTGAAAAGAACTGAAAGGACTGGAAAAGTATTGGAAAAGATCTGAAAAAGTATTGACTTAAATATAATTTATGTATAAAATTTATATAAATAATACAAGAAAAGAGTAAATATGTTTGTTGTAAGAAAAAGTAAAAAAATGATTCAAGTTGAAAATAAGTTTAAACAGCCTCTTGAAGATATGTTGCCTCATATGGTTACTGAGTACGGATTAACTGCTAGTGCAGATCAACTTGGTGTTAGTAAGGCTACCTTAGGTTATTGGCTTCTTAAACTTGGTATTAATGTGAGAAGAGTTGCGTTGGCTCCTGGTGATTCTATTGAAGTAAAGAGGGTGGGGTAGAAAACATTTATCTTTGTCTTTTTTCCCCCTGGCTTGTTTCTCTCTTAAGGTCACGCTCCATTATTGTACGTCTTTTATCGTAGATTTTTTTGCCCTTAGCTAATCCAATTTCGGCTTTAGCTCTGTGGCCTTTAATATATATTTTTAAAGCCATGATTGTTAAACCTTTTTGCATAACCTTAGAATTCAGTTTAAGGATGTCTTGTTTATGTAGCAAAAGTTTTCTTTTTCTTGTAGGGTCAGTATTCATATAAGATGAATTAGAGCCTGACTCATAATTAGCGATGTGGGTATTGTAAAGCCATAGTTCACCTTTTTCAGTGCGAACAAAAGATTCTGCTAAACTAATTTGGCCTTTTCTAATAGCTTTTATTTCATGACCAGTTAATACTATGCCTGCTTCATATGTATCAGATATTTCATAATTAAATCTAGCTTTTCTATTTGAAGAGATTATCTGTATTTTTTTATTCATTATTATTTATGAGATTTTTTAAAATTTTAAATGCTTCATCTAATTGTTGCGAGTCTTCTGTTTGTTTGTCAGGATGAGTAATTTTAATATCTGGTTCAAGCCCTTTGTCTTCTATTAGTCTTCCTAGTGGTGAATAAAATCTCGATATTGATATTCCAATTCCTCCACCATTACTTAATTTTCTAATTATATTTACGCTTCCTTTGCCAAAAGTAGTGTTGCCGATTATATTTCCTCTTTTATAATCTTGAATTGCTCCAACTAAGATTTCACTTGCACTTGCGCTATATTCATTTGCGAGAACAACTAAAGGTATTTCAGTTGAATTGCCTCCTTTACGTATTTTCCAGTTGACCCTGTTTCCTTTGCCATCAATTTCGTATAAAGCTAATCCATCATCTAAAAATTGACTAGTTACATCTATTGCAGAATTTAAAAATCCACCTGGATTGTTTCTGACATCGATTATTATGGCTTTAGCTCCATTAATTTTTACAGTTTTTATAGCCTCTTTAAGTTGTAGGGCAGTATTTAAATAGAAGTTAGTTATTTTAATATGAGCAATTTCAGCATCGGCATCTGTCCGAATAATAACTGACTTTAAGGGTATTACATCTCTTATAATAGAAATGTTAACAGGTTCTAAGTCTCCTAGATGCTTAATTAGTAAAGTTACTGAAGACCCTTTAGGGCCTCTTATTTTATTCACTGCGGCTAGTAAACCTATACTTTCTGTAGATTCACCTTCGATTTCTAATATTATATCACCTGGTTTAATGCCAGCTTTTTGTGCAGGACTGCCTTCGATTGGGGCAACTATCATTATCGATCCATCATCTTTAATGGATACATGTGCCCCTATACCTTCGAAGTCACCTCCCATATCTTCATTCTGGATTTTAAATTGATTGGGCGGAATATAGTATGTTCCGCGGTCATTAAAAGTTTTTAAAATAGCAATTATAGCCTCTTCAGTTAATTCGTTTGAATTTATATTTGCTCTATCAACATGGTCATTACTTAAGAAATTCCATGTCTCCCAAATAGATATTAGTTCTTCAGGCACATTATCTGGGGCAATAAGAGGTTCATCTAGAGAAATTATTTCAGGAGGAGGAGGAGAGGAATTTGGATTAATCTCATTACTTAATATAGATTTCCTAGGGCTTTCAAGGGATGTCCCTGTGGGTGTTTTAATATTATTTTGACAACTTAAAATCATTGTCGTAAGCAATATTAAAGCTAAAGCTAAAGTTAAGTTAGATATGTTGTTCATTATTTACCTGGATTCTGAAATATATATAAAATTTATTCTATCATAAATAGAAGCATATCTTTAATATATATATCTGAAACGACAACTTGTATTTCTGGAGTTTTCAATCGTGATGCTTTAGGCGAGTATAGACGCGCGGGTGTTTGAAAAGGCCAGTAAAAATTGACTGGGTATTTATTCGGGTATATATTTAATTAATGGGTGGTGTTTTTTGAATAATTCAGGAGATCAATTAGTTAAACGTACGAGAGTTGTTAGGGATTATCCAATTAACACATTGGAAGATATATTAATTGTTCCTTTTTCTATTCATAGTAATAATGCAGGATTGCCTATAGACAGGAAATTACTAGCTAAATCATTAGGTACTACTCATAAAAGTAGCGGATATATTACTAAAATTAATTCTTCATTTAGCTACGGATTAACTGTGGGAGGGTATAAAGATGAATTGATTAGTTTAACCGAGCTAGGAAGATCAATTGTAGCTCCAAAAAACAATGAAGAATATGAAACTGCTTTAAGGGAATCAGCATTTACCCCAATGGTTTTTGAGAAAATTTATAAGGTTTTAGAGGGTAAGATTTTACCAGGAGATCCTCATATGGTTAATTTATTAGAAAGGGAATTTAAATTGCCTAGCCAAATCAGTAAAGAATGCTTGGGTATTTTAAAATCTAATGGTATATTTACGGGTTTAATAAAAGAAACTCTAGATGGTTTATTTGTGGTTGACGGTGCGGTAAGTCCGGTAGTTGCTTCTACTAGTACAGGGGTTAATCTAGTGTCCAGCAGGGATTTGATCAATACGTCAATGAGCAGCGATTCAGAGCAAATCCTTGTGGTATCTGATATACCTGAATCAGATTCTTTAAAATCAATTTATAGCTTGCTAGAAACGATTGGAGTTAGATATACGCAATTGTCAATTTTAAAATTTGAAAGTATTGCCGGGAAAAGTCAAAATATCGAAGAAGAGATTTATTTAAAAATAAATCAATGTAAATCTGCGATTATTTATTTAAAAAATCCAGAAGAAGCAAATAATCAAGATTTATTGGATGTAAATTTAATGTTTAATTTAGGAGCTCTTTTTTATCGGTATGATATGAAAGTAGTAATTGTTCTAGAAAGCCCAGGTGAATTCAGTAATATTATTAAAGAATTTGACCCTATAGTATTAAATGAGTCCGTAAATAATGATATAAATAAATTATTGCTTAACAAGATGGTAAATAAAGGAATTATTAAAATAACAGTTTAAACTTTACATAACATATATAGTGCGAACCAAGAACGCGGTGTATTTAAGTCTGATAATCTTGAAGCATTGTCTCTATTGATCTTATTAAATCTTTAATCCCTATTTTATTTTTTACAGATATTATTTGAGTCATTCTATTATTTGTGTCATTATTATTTATTCTTTTTTTTAAATTATCTATTTGTTCATGTGTAAGTTTATCAATTTTGTTTAAAACTAATATCTGCATTTTATTTGAAATATGTAATTTTTCTAACACTTCATTTACTACGTCTGTATGTTCTGCTGCATTTTTATTTGAAATATCTACAACATGTAATAATATTTTGGCTTCATTTATTTCTTCAAGTGTTGCATGAAATGCATCAAGCAATGTAGGTGGCAATTTATTTATAAACCCTACCGTATCTGTGATTGCTATTTGTTTTCCCGAATTTAGATATAATCTTCTTGTTGTTGGATCCAAAGTTGAGAATAGCTTAGCTTCTTCTAATACGGTTGAACCTGTTATAGCATTTAATAATGAACTTTTACCTGCATTTGTATATCCAACTATAGACACTATTGGTAAACCTGTTTTTGTTCTTTGTTTTCGCTGTAATTCTCTATTGATTTTTAACTTTTTTAGATCCTTTTTTAGTTTTTGTATTCTTTCGCGAGTCATTCTTCTATCTGTTTCTATTTGTGTTTCACCTGGACCGCGAGTACCAATTCCACCTCCTAATCTCTCTAAATGTGACCATTGACCAGCTAGCCTTGGGAGCATGTATTCATTTTGTGCTAGTTCTACTTGTAATCTACCTTCTTTTGTTTTTGCATTTTGTGCAAATATATCTAATATTAGACTTGTCCTGTCTATGATTTTTTTATCCTTTAAGCTATCTTCAATATTTTTCTGTTGATTTGGTGAGAGTTCATCATCGCAAATTATTGTTCTTGCAGATATGAAATCCGGATTGTTTTTTAGCTCAATTAGTTTACCTTGACCTAAATATGTCTTGCTTTGTTTATCTAAATATTGTATTACTGAGCCTAGCACTATTGCACCTGCAGATTTTGCAAGTTCAGCAAGTTCTTCTACAGATTCATTCATGTCCCATTCAGAATTGTGTTTTTTAAGTTGAGATGCGATTAAAAAAACTTTTTCTGCTGTTTTTCTAGTTGAAATTAAATTTTTTACGATTAAACTACCTCTATTAAATAAAATTAATTAACTTATAAGTTTATCTATACCTTTATCAAGTTGATCATCTGGGATGGTTAGAGACAATCTAATATAACCTTCCCCATATTCCCCATATCCCGATCCAGGAGTTACAACAATATTTTTCTCATCTAATAATTTCGTAGCAAATTCTGCAGAAGAATATCCAGATGGAATTTTAGCCCATATATATAAACTTGCTTTTGGCTTGCTGACATTAAGCCCAATTGAATTTAGTGCTTCGACTACCTTATCACGTCTTATTTGGTAGGTTTTGTTTCTTTCATCTATAAATCCTTGACTAGTATTAAGAGCAGTAATAGCCATTGATTGGATTGCTTGAGGAATTCCCGAATCCAGATTTGATTTAACTATCATTAAGGGGTTAATTAATTTTTTATTCCCTACTACGTATCCTACTCTCCATCCAGTCATATTATAACTTTTGGATAATGAATGAAATTCGAGAGATATTTCTTTTGCCCCAGGTGTTTCCATGAAACTTATTGGCTTGTAACCATCGTAAGCGACTTCAGTATAACATGCATCGTGTAGAATTATAATTTCATATTTTTTTGCAAAATCAACTACTTTATTAAAATAGTCTATGTTTGCAATTGCACTCGTTGGGTTGTTAGGATAATTTAGCCACATTACTTTTGCTTTTGATGCAATGTCTTTTGGTATAGCATCTAAGTCAGGTAACCATTTGTTATTTTCTGTGAGAGGCATAGTATAACACTCACCTCCAGCAAACCAAGTACCTACGGAATATACAGGATAACCAGGGTCTGGAATTAATGCTATGTCACCGCTATCAATAAAGCATAAAGCTGCATGCCCTATTCCTTCTTTAGCACCTATCAACGGAAGTATTTCAGTTTCAGAGTTTAAAGATACATTAAATCGGTTTTTATACCATTTTTGTATAGATTCACGAAGTTCTGGCAATCCATCTGTCTCTGGATATCTATGATTAGCTGAGTTTATAGAAGTTTTCTTAAGTTCAGCTATTACAGGATCAGGAGTAGGCAAATCGGGGTCTCCAATGCCAAAGTTAATTATTTCAATTCCTTGGGATTTTTTTTCAGCAATCTTCTTACTGATTTCAACAAAAAGGTATGGAGGGATTTTTTCTAAACGTTTAGCTATTTTCATTTGACTCCTCATAAGTTTAAAAATATTTAAGTAATATATTATATTTTATATTGGATAAATAAAATTATCGACCTTTTCTGATTCTATCTTTTATATTTTTCTCAGCCTCTAAAAAAGGTCTTGATAGGTATTCAATATGATTTTGTTCTCCGTGATGGTGTGTGGTTTTACCATGTTGGTGTTGAAGAGATGTATTTTTAACATATAGTAAATTTCCTTGAATAGTTTTTAGCATATAATTTGCTATAGATTTGTCAAACATCCACCATTTTCCTTTACATGCTATGTAAATTGGTGAAGTGTGAGCAAAAACTCCTCTTTCCCATATATCATGGTGGTTTATTCCATCAAAATAATTTGGGCCACCAGATCTAGCAGCAATCCAGGAATTAGACTCAATTTTTATTTTCTCTTTTATACTTAATTTTCTTGATCCTTTATTATCTTTAGTTGAAGCTACGACTTGGCCATTTTTTATAATTTCTAGTTTATGTATAGGTATAATGCTCTCAATAGATGCTTCAACTTCTATAGTACCAGGTGAATCTAGGTTAACAGTATCTCCTATTTGATAACCATCGATACTAAATTTTATTATAGGCCCTCCTGTCATGAATGTTTTTCCAAGTGATACATTTTTACACCAATTTTCATATGTAAAATCTTCATTTTCTGGGATATATACGTATGTTCTATAAGCTCCTACAGGTACATTTCCGTCCATTTTGTCTGTACCTCCAACTAGAGGCAGTTTATAACCACAATTCAGATATTGGTAGTAGTGATTATGATTTAATGGTGTTTGCCTAAGCATTTCAATTGCATCAAGACGATTTGTAGCTATTAAAGAAGCCGGTTCTCCATTTGGCATAGGGAAATGTGGGCTTATAACATATCCACCTTGTTTATGTGCTTCATCTGCCCAATGAGATAGAGTTGTCTCAAGAGATCCTCCTAATTCGCCTTCACCAGGGCCATCAGTACCCCAAGGCATTACTGGTTCTTTTAAACCCCATAGAATCATATGCCCTAGTAGATGTTGTCTGTTTTCTTGTGAGACATATATAATGTTTTGTTTATTTTTAGAGATACTTGGTTGTCCAGTAAAATCTTCGATGTTTGTAAATAAACTACCCCATTGCGCTTGCAGTAAATTTACTACATTAAGGTCTTCCGATTGAGCTTCTTTATGTGCACCTTGTGTAGATAAAAAATGCACATGAGAATCTCCACTAAACCATCTGTCTTTATTCATGTTTGTCCATCGTTTTATTTTTAACAATAAATCAGTTTGACCTGGTTTAATTTGGACAGTGGTTCTAATAGGTTCGTATTCAAAACCTCTAGCAACGTCAACTATAACTTTCCCTCTAGGTAACCACCCTTCACATTTTCCATCAATAATCGCATAAGTAATTTGACCTAGTCTTACATCTCCCCCGATATCTATATGCCATGTGCCTTGGTTAGAATTTAAGTGGGAATGATGTCCGTGAGGTTGATATGGTATTCCTGTAGTAGACCTAAAATGTATTCTACAAGGAACTTGTTCATTTGTATCTGCATCTACAACTTTAACTTTAACCCAGTTTTTTTCAGTATCAACAATCTGAATTGTAGAATTTTCTCCATGGATCATGTTGTTTTCTTGTAAAGTGCCCCAATTTATTTCATCAATAGTCTTACCATTATCTTTAATTTTTAGTGTGGCTGATTTAGTTGCTGAAACCTCAGAATAAACTTTATTACCTATTTTATTTTGTGGTTCTCCCCATCCTTTTAAATCATCATTTAAAAAAGATTCTGTGCTAGATTCAGGTAGTGGGTATGTATAAGTAGAGGTTCCTCTATCTACTTCAACAGTTAAGTCTATATTTTTTTTCAAATTAGATTTATAAGTTTCAATTTTTACAGATATATTTGCATTTTTAACAAAAGGATATTCATCTATATGTCCTAAGGTAATTGCAGAAATTATAAATCCTGGACCTTTAGGAACAATCTTAATAGAATCAATTTTTTTTGAAATTTCTAGATTATGCCAGTTCCATAAATAATTCCATTTTACTTGGCCTTGGATAGATTCCAGCTGTCTTTTACCAGTATCTCCCCACATACCTTTATCTCTATCCATTAAGCTATTTTTTTGATCTGGATATGCAAGAAATGGCACTTGAGGAATTAACACCGATCCCAGTCTACTATTATGCGGTGACTGAACATTAGGACCAGAAGCAATTTCAAATCTGCCTCTTATATTAACTGTATGTTCTGTTTTATCAGATAATATAAATATGTAATCAGCTATAGGATTTCCTGTTGGTTCTATTTCATCTAGGCCATTTATTCCAAAACTACCTGGTATTATATGGTGTGCGAAAATTATGTTTTGGGCAAATCTTTTTACGTCTATAGATAATGAGTTACAGGTTTTATCTAATTTAATGCATATATTGCCTTTATTTCCTGGAGTTCCTAAGATAAAAGGCAAGCCTTGGAAAGTATGTTCGCCTGGCGGAGGTAATTCTCTATTCTTGAAAGTATCTATTCCTGAATTGAATGAATTATTCAGATCTAATGGCTCATAATCTTTCATATTAATACCTCTATTTTAATCATTTAAAAGCTAACTTAAACACTAATATATATTAAATAAATAATTCCCCTTGGAATACTGTTTTTACAGGCCCCTCCATTATTACTTGACCATTGCCAGGCCAAGAAATATCCAGATCGCCACCAGGTAAATCAACTTTAACTGAATTATTTACCAAATTTTGTAGTTTTAATGCGACTACTGTTGCGCATGCCCCAGTACCGCAAGCCATTGTTAACCCACTTCCTCTTTCCCATACTCGTAATTTTACATGATCTTTAGATATGATATTGACTATTTCAAAATTTATTCCTTCAGGGAATATATTTTTTTTTTCAACTATAGGACCGATTATTTCCAACGGGATATCTTCGATTGGTTCTTTAAGTATAGCTATCGTATGTGGATTCCCCATAGATACAAAAGCTAGTTTAAAGTTATAGTCATTGATTTTCATAGGATAATTTGAAATAAAATTGGTTTTATTTATATTTACAGGTATATCTTTAGGGTTTAATATGGGTATTCCCATACTTACATTTGCTTTAGTCATAATATTATTTTGAAAAATTGGCTTTACAGATAAGATTCCTGACATAGTTTCAACTGAAATAGGATTATTATTTGGAGGAATTACACCTTCGTCTATAGCAAATTTTACTAGGCAACGTATTCCATTTCCACACATTTTGCCTTCAGAGCCATCTGCATTGAACATTGTCATTTTAATGTCCGCAACGTCTGAATTTAGTAAAAGTATTAGCCCGTCAGAGCCAATACCTGTATGTCTATCACTAACTTGAATAGATAATGATGGCCAGTTGTAATTTAAATTGGTCGCATTTATAAATACATAATCATTACCAGCGCCATGTAGCTTTGCGAAATTCATGATATCTCCATATATATATATATATATATATTATAATAGCCAATTATTTATATATTGTTTTGCATTATTTAATTCAGTTTGAATATCAAACCATTTTATTCTTTTGTCAGAGTTTTTAAACCAAGTATATTGTCTTCGCAAATTTATGGGTTCGAAATTTTGTTAGATTTATAGCTTCTGATAAATCCCCTCCCCTATTTAAATAGGATATTATCTCAGAATATCCTAAACTTGATAAAGAAGGTAAATTGATATCATATCCTTTTGACAATATGGATTTTGTTTCTTCTATCCAGCCTGATTCTATCATTTTATCGACTCTTAAATCTATTTTTTCATATAATATTTTACGACTTACTGTTAAACCAATTATTAAGATCTTGAAGTTTTTTATATTCAATTGATCATTATAAGTAGGTATATCAATTGTGTTTTTATTCACTTCAACTTCAATAGCTCTAATAACTCTTCTTGTATTTCTAGGATCAATTTTGTTTGCAGAATCAGGATTGAGATTAAATAATTTATTATGTAAATATTGCTTTCCAAATTCTATACTTTCATTAAATAGATTTATTCTTAATTTTTCATCAGGTTTAATATTTGGAGGTTGCCAATTTTCTAATAGTGCCCATATATACTGTCCACTTCCTCCAACTAAAATTGGAAGTTTTGATAAGTTTCCAATTTCTTCTATTGAATTTTTGCAATCAGATAAGAACATAGACAAATTATAGTCTTCATCAGGATATTTGATATCAATTAAATGGTGGTTAATTATTGATTGGTCATCTATATTAGGTTTTGATGTCCCAATATTTAATAATTTATATATTTGCCTACTGTCTGCGTTTATTATTTCTCCAGAATAAAGTTGAGCGATATCTATAGCAAATTGACTTTTGCCTATTGCTGTTGGTCCGACAATTACAAGTAAATTATTATTAGCCATGATTTATAGCTATATTTTTGCTGCTATTTCAATTATTTTTGAAAATTTTTTCAAATCTAGACTAGCTCCACCAATAAGACATCCATTTATATCTGGAAGGCTAAGATATTCTAAAGCATTTTCATCTGTAACACTTCCCCCATATAAAATAGAAATTTTATTAGAAGTATCACTATTAAATATTTCTTCTAAAACAGATCTTATATATTTCATTATATCTTGAGCAATTTCAGGAGTTGCTGCAACTCCTGTGCCAATAGCCCATATTGGTTCATATGCAATAGCAATATTGGCATTTATCTCTAGAGATTTTAATGAATCTAATAATTGATTGCGGATTTTGTTTTTTGCTTTTCCTGATTCTCTTTCAGATATGTTTTCTCCTACACATACAATAGGTTTTATACCATTTGCAATTGAGGCTTTAGTTTTTTTATTTATTAATTCGTTATTTTCAGCAAAGATAGTTCTTCTTTCAGAGTGTCCTAAAATAACATATTTGCAATATTCTTTTAACATTTTGGGTGAGATTTCTCCCGTGTATGCTCCATTGTCTTTAAAAAACATATTTTGAGAGCCTAAGTATAACTTTGAAGGAGACACTAATTTATATAATATTGGCAAATAAATATGTGGAGGGCATATTACTTTTTCAACAGAGTCAATATCGTTAATATTATTAATTAAATTCGAAGTTAATTCTTGTGCTTCAATTGAATCTGTATTCATTTTCCAATTGCCTACAATGAGGGGTTTAATCATTTTTCCACCTTAATTTATGGGCCATATTTATTTAATTTTCCAGCATTAGCTAAAGATAACATCATTAATTTAGTAGCATGGAATGTACCTAAATTTCCATGAATTAAGTCTTTCTCTGTGAATTGTTTGACGTTACTATTTTTGGAATTAACTGTATGAATCATTAAAGGTACTGGATGCCAACTGTGGCTACCTAATATTGATGGAGTTGAATGATCCCCAGCAACGACTAAAACATCTGCCCCAATATCTTTTATTACTGGTATAAATTGATCCAAGACTTCTAAAGCTTTGATCTTGTTTTCAAAATCTCCATCTTCGCCAGCAGCATCAGCAGGCTTATAATGTATGAAAAAGAAATTATATTTATTGAAATTTTCTTTTAGAGTTGCTATTTCTTTTTCAAACGTATCACCAGTATTAAGTACATCCATTCCTAATAATTTGGATAAGCCTCTATACATAGGATAAGCAGCTATAGCACAAGCATTTAATTTGTAATTAAGGTTAAAATTAGGTAGATTCGGTAATTTAGAAAATCCTCTTAATAGTATCATATTGGCTGTTTCTCTAGGTGACAAAATTATTTTCGCCTGGTCAAGGAATTTATTTATCATAGAAGCGGTACTGTTTGAATCATTAGATAAAGATTTAACATCTAGTGGTTTGACACCTAGTACTTGTGGATCAGTTTCAGAAATGAATGGAGATAAATTATCTCCATTCATAATTAAAACAAATCTATGATCTTTAACAGAATGTATTTTGAACTCTATACCAGGTATTTTTATATTTCTAAGCTCTTTTACAATTTCAGAGCTGATCTTAGTAGGAATTCGGTTAGCTCTTCTGTCAGTTATATTTCCATTATTGTCGACAGTACAGAAATTTCCTCTTGCGGCAATTTCATTTGGATTTAAATCTATATCTATTCCTAAGGTTTCTAAAATGCCTCTTCCTAATAGGTATTTTATGGGATCATAACCAAATAAAGATAAATGTCCAGGGCCACTACCTGGTGTTATACCATGTGATACAGGTATAGTTAATCCACAATCACTTTCTCTAACTAGATGATCTAAATTAGGTATTTTTGCTTTTTCCAATTCTGACTTTCCAGTTTTGTCTGGGTAGCCACCTAGACCATCAACAACTAAGAAGATTATTTTTGATTCTGTATTTCTAATAATAGTATTTAAATATGGTAAATCTATCAAACTTTTTCCTTTAATTTAGTTGTTTAATAATGCTGCATAGCCTGGTAAAAGTTTTCCTTCTAAAAATTCCAATGTTGCTCCTCCACCTGTAGATATATGGGAGATGGAATTTTCTAAATTTAATTTTCCAAATACTTCTGCAGTAGACCCTCCTCCAATTATAGTAGTAATTCCCTTTAAATTCGCAACGGTATTAGCCATCTTATATGTTCCATTAGAAAAATTATGCCACTCAAATACTCCCATTGGTCCATTCCATAAAATAGTTTTTGAACTTTTGAGTACAGCTTGGAATTCTAAAATAGATTCGTGTCCAATGTCCATAATTAATTCATCTTTTTTTACTTCTGTTGATTTAATATTTTTAAATTCAGTATTTTCCTTAAATTCTTTACCTATTACTACGTCTTGGGGTAAATGAATTTTGACATTTAAATTCCTTGATTTTTTCAATAGAATTTTGGCCTGTTTAATTTCTTTGTTATCAATTTCTATGTTATTTAAGGGAGGTCTTTTGGCATAGATGAAAGTAGATGCCATACCTCCTCCAATTATTATGTTTTCTGCGAGATTAATTAAATTATCTAAAACTCCTATTTTGTCAGATACTTTTGCTCCTCCTATAATAGCAGTAAATGGCTTTTTAGGGGTATAAAGTAAATTTTTTAAAATATCTATTTCTTTTGAAAATAGTAAGCCAGCAACGCTTGGAATAAATTTAGCAATTCCAGTAATCGATGCATGAGCTCTATGTGCAGTTCCAAAAGCATCATTTACAAATATATCTGCAAACGATGCTAATTTCCTAGCAAAATTGGTATTATTATCTTCTTCTTCAGCATAAAATCTGATATTTTCAAGCAGAGTAATCTTTTTTATGTCTTTGTTATTTATATTTATGTCTTCAATATTTTGCAGTTCAACTTGCATATTCAAAAGTGCAGATAATCTATTTGCAATAGGAAATAAGCTTAATTCTTTTATAATTTTCCCTTTTGGCCTACCTAAATGAGAACATATTAGAATTTTACATTGATTTTTTATTAAGTATTGTAAAGTAGGGATAGATTCTCTGATTCTCACATCATCTGATATTTGCCCTGTATCACTATTTAAAGGTACATTATAGTCGGTTCTCAATAGGATTTTTTTATTGTAAAGGTCTATATCCTTTATGTTTTTCTTCTTAATGCTTTTCAATTTACCATCCATGTTACAAAATCAAGGAGTAGTTTTTTTTCTTCAGATTGCATGATTGAGTTCTTTTCTATTTCTTTAAGTGAGTCTTTAGTTGATTTATTTAAAATACGTACGCAATCTTCTCTTACCATCAATTCATCTAATATTTTACGTAGATTATTTAAATCTTCTTGTTGTAATACTCGTTTGAAATAGATTTCTCCAATCTTTCTTTTATGTGAAATAGTAGCTTTTTCTAATCCAATAATTACAGGAAGTAATTTTGTTTTATTTAAAGCATTATTTTGATTTTCTGATGAGCTATCTGGCCATATTTGGGCTATATCTTTTTTCATTTGAATAGATAAAGTTATTTTTGCAGCAAATTTTCGAATAGTATTTTCAAGTTCATTTAAATCATCTGACAAAATTGCTCCAAGAGATACAGCACATTCAATTAAGGCTCCTCTTTTATTAGATGCATTCTTAATATATTCTTCATATGATACGTCTATACGTTCTTGAAATTCTAATTCGGTATATCTACCTTCACAAATTTTTATAGTAGAATCATCTAACAATTTTAATGCTTCAAAGATTTTTGTTTGATCAATAAGGTTATTATTATCTGTATTTAATAACGAAAGACGGGCTATTGCGTGCATTCCGTCGCCTGCATTTATCGCTTGTGCTGGTCCCCATTTCCACCATAATGTATCTCTATTATTTTTTTGAGGTTGTCCAGATTGAACATCATCATGTATTGCAATAAAGTTATTTACAAATTCTATCGAAGAAGCAAAGTTTAGAGCATTTTCATATTTTCCACCTAAAGCTAAATGAGTTATTAAGCATAATAAACCATATTCCCTAGGTTGATTATGCTGGAAATTCATGTGGTAAGACATCATATCATATAGAGGAATAGTTTTTGTATTTAAAATTAACATCATATGTTCTTCAATAGAATCATTTAATTTTATGAATTTTTCTGGTAAATCTATCATTATTGTATTTCTATAAAATTTTCGATTATTTTTTTTGGTATAGAGCCGTGGCGAATTATAATTGCAGGGGTTATTGTTAAGTCTAATATTGTTGAAGCAACATTAGTTTTTTTTATTTTATTTTCAATAATAAGGTCAATTTGATTCCCAAATGTATTTTTAATATCTGTATGAGATATCATATCAGTTTGTCCGCTAATATTCACACTTGTTCCGGTAATTGCTGAACCTAGTTTTTCAATGATTTTTTGAGTTAATGATTCATTTGGAATTCTTAATCCAACATTACCTGTTTGTGCTAATAAAATATCGGGAACTTTAGACGTGCTTTTCAAGATAATTGTAAGAGGTCCTGGCCAGAATGCTTCAATTAAATTCCAAGTTTCTTTAGGAATATCTTTCGCATATTCTGTCACTTTTTCTGTTGAATTGATTAGTAATGGAATTGGAGACTTATAGGCTCTCTTTTTTATTTCAAAAATTTTTTCTATACCGCTTATTGATTCGATAGAAGCAGATAGAGCATATAAAGTATCCGTAGGGATAGCAATAACACCGTTATTTTTTAGAATATTTACAGATTTATCAATTAAATTTTTCAATATTTACCAATATTTATATATTATTTTTTTTAATTTAAGTGTGGGAATCCATAATGATTTAGTATATCATTAAGTAATCTTGAATTTACATTAAAGGAATTGAAAAATTTGAATTCTACAGAACAATGTGATACTTCATATGAAACCATATTAGTTATGGATTTTGGATCTCAGTACAGTCAATTGATTGCAAGAAGAGTGCGTGAAAATAATGTTTATTGTGAAATTGTGGCTCATGATGCATCTTTCGATACTATAAAAGGTATGAATCTTAAGGGAATAATACTTTCAGGAGGTCCTGCAAGTGTTTATTCGCATAATGCTCCAGTTGCTCCTTTATGGATTTATGAAACAGGAGTACCGATATTAGGTATTTGTTATGGAATGCAAGTAATGGTCCATCAATTAGGTGGCAATGTAAACCCTAGTAATAAAAAAGAATTTGGTCATTCAGAATTAAATATTTCAAATAAGGAGCATGATTTATTTGATAATATTGATTTAAAAATACAAGCGTGGATGAGTCATGGTGATAGGATTACTAAATTACCGGAGGGGTTTAAAACTTTAGCATTTACAGATAATTCTCCAATTGCAGTGATTGGTGATTCTATTAATCGTATTGGCTTACAGTTCCATCCAGAAGTTAGTCATACCCCTGAGGGAAACAAAATAATTAGTAATTTTCTAAATAAAATTTGTGAATGTAATGGAAAATGGACTCCGGAAAATTTTATATTAAATTCAATAGAACTAATTAAAAAACAAGTAAGAAATGGGAAAGTTATTTGTGCTTTATCAGGAGGAGTAGATTCTTTAGTAGCAGCTTCATTAATTCATAAAGCTATTGGTGATCAATTGACTTGTGTTTTTGTTAATAATGGATTGATGAGAAAAGAAGAACCTGAGCGTATTTTAGAGACATTCAATAAATATATGAATATTAATTTAGTTTATAAGGATGCATCTGAATTATTTTTAGAGAAATTAAAGTCTATAGTTGACCCTGAACAAAAAAGAAAAATTATAGGAAAAGAATTTATACGTATTTTCGAAGAAGAATCGATAAGGTTAGGTACAATTGATTTTCTTGCTCAAGGTACTCTTTATCCTGATGTTATCGAAAGTAAAACTAGTGAAACTGAAATTTCTGCAAAAATTAAAACACATCATAATGTTGGAGGGCTACCAGAAAATATGACATTGAAGCTTATAGAACCTTTGAGATATCTATTTAAAGATGAAGTAAGGAATGTAGGTTTAGAGCTTGGTTTACCAGAGGAAATGGTCTTTAGACAACCATTTCCTGGGCCGGGCTTAGCAATTAGAACATTAGGTGAAGTGACTAAAGAAAAACTAGATATTTTGAGAGATTCAGACTCTATTGTAATGGATGAAATTAAATCTAAAGGATTATATAAAGATCTTTGGCAAAGTTTTGCAGTTTTAACTGATACTCATACGGTTGGAGTATCAGGAGATTTTAGAACTTATGGTTATTTAATTGCAATAAGAGCTGTAACTAGTAAAGATGCTATGACAGCCGATTGGGCTCGATTACCTTATGATCTTTTGTCTAAAATATCTAATCGTATTGCTAATGAAGTAAAAGATGTTAATAGAGTTGTTTATGATATTACTAGTAAACCACCAGGAACTATTGAGTGGGAATAAAAAAATGTGAAAAAGTTAAATAGAGAAACTGCTAATGCGAAAATTCAAATTGATAATGAGCATGTACGGGTAACTCAATATCATTTTATTCCTGGTGCTGAAACCAAATTTCATAAACATACAAGCAATTATGTTGTCATTCCTTTAACAGATGGAGAATTATTAATGATAAATTCGGGAGGGAAAGAAATAAGAGCATCATTAACACGTAGTTTGTCTTATTTTAGAAATTTAGGAATTGAACATAACGTAATTAATATTGGGGAAAAAGATTTAATTTTTATTGAATTAGAAATGAAAGGTAATTTAATAGAATCCAAGGAAACCTAATATTTACCAAAACTCTATTAGTTCAATCTATTTTAAAAAAACAGGTAAATTTATAGTTAGTAAAAATAAGTATTAAATAATAAATAAAGTCATGTGTTATAACATTAAATGAAAGTAAAATTGGTTACTTTATGTCTGATAAATTAAAAGTGCTTGTAGTTGGTAAAGGTGCTAGAGAGCATGCTTTAGTATGGAAAATATCTCAATCTTATTTAGTCTCAGATATTTTTGTTGCACCTGGTAATGGCGGTACTGCACAAATTGCAAAGAATATTGATATTTCTGACACTGATATTTCAAGTTTACTTAATTTTGCATTAAATGAACAAATTGACGTGACTGTTGTAGGGCCAGAGAGCTCTTTAGAGGCAGGTATAGTTAATATATTTAAATCTCATGGATTGAAAATTTTTGGTCCTACAAAAGAAGCTGCTTTAATAGAAACAAGTAAAGATTTCGCCAAAAAATTAATGGTTGATAATTTTATTCCAACTGCAGATTATACAACATTTGATTCTTATTCTGACGCTAAAAAATTTGTCAAATCTATTGATTTCCCTTGTGTTATTAAAGCTGATGGGTTAGCAAGTGGTAAAGGAGTTATTATAGCTAATTCGTATGATGAAGCAAATAGATTCTTATATGATCAAATGGTTGAAGAAAAATTTGGTATAGCTGGTAAAAAAGTCATTATTGAAGAATTTTTAGTTGGAGATGAAGTTAGTGTATTTGCTTTTGTAGACGAGGGTAATATTTCAAATATTATAGCCGCATGTGATTATAAGAAATTATCAGACGGTAATATTGGACCTAATACTGGAGGAATGGGATGTTATTCACCGCCAATAAATTGGAATTTCAATTTGTCTGAAAAAATAAAAAAACAAATTATATATCCAATCGTGAAAGCATTAGCAAATTTAGGTACTCCATATAGTGGAGTACTTTATAGTGGGTTAATATTGTGTGAAGATGGGCCAAAAGTTTTAGAATTTAATTGTAGGTTTGGGGATCCAGAAGCACAGACGATATTACCATTACTAAAAACAGATATAATAGATTTGATTTTAAAGATTTCCGATAACAAATTGAATGATATTAATGTTGAATGGTCGCATGAAAGTTCTGTATCAATTGTAATAGCATCTGGTGGCTATCCTGAAAAGTATGATACAGGTTATACTATTAATGGAATGAAAGAAATTAATAATTCAGTTTTAATATTTCATGCTGGTACAGAATTGGTTTCTTCATCTAACTCATATATTACTACTGGTGGAAGAGTTTTGACATTAACATCTTTAGATAAGAAATTAAGTTGCGCTAGAAATAAAATTTACTCAAATTTGAATAATAATGTATTATTTGAAAGAATGTTTTTTAGAAAAGATATAGCAGATTTATAGTGGTTATTTAAATTAATCAGATATAAATAAGGAGATAAAAATTGGTAAATAATCAGATAGTAGTATCAATATTAATGGGGAGTAAATCAGATATGCCAATCATGCAATCTTGTGTTGATATTTTAAACGATATGGATGTACCAAATGAAGTGAAAGTGATTTCTGCACATCGTAATCCGGACAAATTAATGGAATATGTAAAAGGATTAAAAGATAATGGAATTGATGTGATAATAGCAGGAGCAGGAGGGGCTGCAGCATTACCTGGAGTTATTGCTGCGTGGACTACTATCCCTGTTATTGGAGTACCTATTGCATCAAGTGAATTAAAAGGAATAGATTCTTTATACTCTATTGTACAAATGCCTCCTGGTATTCCAGTTGCATGTGTTGCAGTTGGTTCATGGGGAGCAAGAAATGCTGCATATTTTGCATTACAAATATTAGGATTGAAATATCAAAACTTTAAAGAGAAATATGAAAATTACAGAAATAGTTTAAATAAATAAGTAGATATATTTGTAAAGAGAAACATTAAATGATTGATAGATATTCAAGAGATCAAATGAAAAAAGTTTGGTCAGAAATTAATAAATATGATAAATGGTTAGAAGTTGAAATATCAGTTTGTCAAGCTTGGCATGAACAAGGAATTATACCTGAATCTGATATGAACAAGTTAGAGAAATGCAACTATGATTTTGATAAGCTTAATGATATTTTACAAGTAACCAGGCATGAAATGACTGCTTTTTTGCAATCAATTACTGATGTAATTGGCCCAGAAGGAAGATGGTTGCATCTAGGTCTTACAACAAGTGATGTATGGGATACTTCAACAAGTCTTCAATTAATTGATGCTTCAAATATTTTATTAGAGGATGTTGAAATATTACTAGATACTTTAAAAAATCAAGCACTTAAATATAAAGATACACTAATGGTAGGTAGAACTCATGGAGTACATGCTGAACCAATTACTTTTGGTTTGAAATTGGCTCTCTGGTGGGATGAAATGCAAAGAAACCAAAAAAGGCTTTTACAGGCAAAAGAGGAGATATCTGTAGGTAAGATTTCAGGTCCTGTAGGTACTTTTGCTACTGTAAATCCAGATTTAGAGAATTTTGTTTGTAGTAAGCTTGGGATTTTACCTGCTCCAGTTTCGAATCAGATTATACAAAGAGATCGTCATGCAAGATTTATAACTACTTTGGCTGTAATTGCTGCGTCTTTGGAAAAAATAGCCACTGAGATCAGAAATTTGCAGCGTACAGAAATCAGAGAAGTCTCTGAGCCATTTCCAAAAGGTCAACCTGGGTCATCATCTATGCCTCATAAAAGGAATCCAGAATTGTCTGAAAGAATTTGTGGTATTTCTCGTTTGATACGAGGTAATTCAATTGCAGCTTTAGAAAATGTTGCATTATGGTCAGAACGGGATATAAGTCATTCATCTGTAGAGAGAATTATTTTACCAGATTCATGTTTAGCTTTAGATTATGCTCTATTTATTACTAATCAGGTAATAAAGGATTTAAACGTAAATGTTGATCGTATGAGAAACAATTTAGATATGACAAAAGGAGTTTTATTTTCACAACGTGTATTATTGTCTATGATAGAAAAAGGATTTGCTAGGGAAAAAGCATATTCAATAGTTCATGATTTATCTATGTTAAGTTGGGATGAAAATAAAGATTTCCGTGATTTAGTAAGAAATGATTCAATTATTTCAGCTACACTTGACTCAGATGAAATTGAGAATTTATTTAATTATAAATATTATGTAAGATATGTAGATCAAATTTTTTCAAGATTAAATTTTTAAAAATATAAAATAATGATTATATGGAGTAATTATGAAATCAATTGACAGAGTTAATTTACCAAATCTTTTATTTAGAGGTAAAGTTAGAGATACATTTCCTATGAGTGATGAAAGGTTATTAATAGTTGCAACGGATAGGATATCTGTTTTTGATGTTGTTCTTCCTAGTACAATACCTGGTAAGGGAATTGTACTGTCAAAAATTTCTTCTTTTTGGTTTGATTTAACTAAAGATATTATTCCGAATCATCTAATTGATTTAGCTGTTGATAGTAATGAATTAAATATTGATTCTGAGATAATGGAAAGAGGTATGGTTGTTAAGAAAGCTGAGAGAATTGATGTTGAATGTGTTGTAAGAGGATATATTACTGGTTCAGCTTGGTCAGAATATAGGAAAACTGGAAAGGTTGCAGGTTGTGAGATGCCTTCCGGTTTACAAGAAGGAGATAAATTCCCAAATCCATTGTTTACTCCTACCACTAAGGCTGAAATTGGACATGATGAACCATTAACTATGAATGAAGTGAAAAATATGGTAGGAAATAATATGGCAGATCAATTAGAATCTATTTCGATAGAAATTTATAATTTTGCTCATGAATTCGCTTTGTCAAAAGATATTCTTATTGCAGATACAAAGATGGAATTTGGTTTAATTGATGGAAAATTATCATTGATAGATGAGTTGTTAACGCCAGATTCTAGTAGGTTTTGGGATTTAAATGGGTATAGTCCAGGTAAATCCCAACCAAACTTTGATAAGCAATTTGTTAGAGATTGGGTAGATTCTTGTGGATGGGATCATGAATCTCCTGCTCCAGAATTACCTTTAGATATTATTAATAAAACTCAAGATAGATATCTTCAAGCTTATTATAAATTAACTGGCTTGGAAATTCGTTAAGTGAAATTGGAGAAATAAATGAGTAAATTAAATTCTTCTCATGTTAGAGCAGCTAGACGTGAAAGAAAAGATAGAAAAAGAAAAATAATTCGTTCAGTATCTGCTGGGGTTATATCACTGATAGCTGTGGTATTTGTAGTTTCTTTTTTGTTGCCAAGCTTACCTATATTTGATCAATCAAATAAACTTCCAGATGGGCCTGGGAAACGCATGTCTGATCAAGGTAGGCAGCATATTGGTATAGATGATGATCACCCTAATTATAATTCTTATCCTTCTACATCAGGATGGCATTATCCTCAACCACTTGCCCCTGTTAGATGGGGCATACATTCTGAATTTATTGATGATGAATATTACATACATAATCTTGAACATGGAGGAATAGGGGTATTTTATAATTGTGAAAATGAATGTCCTGAATTAGTGTCCCAATTAGGTGAAGTCGTAGATAAAGCAGTTGGAGGAGGTATGAAAGTAGTTATGGCTCCCTATCATGGAATGACTACAAGAATTTCTTTAACTGCTTGGAATTTTATAGATATTTTTGATGAGTTTGATGAAGATCGTATAGTTAAGTTTATTAATAGTCATGAGAGTTCACCAAATTCTCCTGAGCCCAATTTTAGGTAAATATTTTGTTTGAGGCAAAAATTACAATTAGTTTAAAGCCAACTGTTAATAACCCTGAAGGTTTAACAATTAAAAGTCGTCTTGAAACTTTAGGTTTTACAAAATTAGATAGTGTTCGTGTAGGTAAAAATATAATTATTAGAATAGATTTAGAAGAAAAAAATGAAGCTATATCTCAAGTTGAAGATATGTGTAGTAAATTACTTGCTAATCCTATAATCGAACAATATAAATTTGATATTACTCAGATATAGTACCCTTAGTACTAGGGATAGTATTTTTTTGTCTTTTGTCTATAGTTAGAGCATATCTTATAGACTTAGCCAAGCTTTTAAATATTGATTCTGCAATATGATGGTTGTTTTTTCCAGATATCAACTTTACATGCAGGTTGAATTTACCTTCTCTAGCGAAAGATTCTAAAAAATGTCTAATCATATCTCCTGGTAATCCACCTAGGTCACTATCTGATATTTTTATATCTAATACTGAATAACCTCTACCGCTAAAGTCTATTGCTGTAAATGCTAATGATTCATCTAAAGGTACAAATGCATGCCCCATTCGATTAATGCCTTTATGGTCTCCGAGTGCATTATTTAAAGCTCTTCCTAATATTATTCCTAAGTCTTCTATAGTATGATGCCATCCTGTTTGAATATCTCCTGTTGCTACAATATCCATATCTATTAAACTATGACGGGATAATTGGGATAGCAAATGGTCCATCATGCCATTACCCGTAGAAATATTTTGTTTACCAGAACCATCTATATCTAATTTTACTGAAATTTGTGTCTCATTAGTATTTCTTGAAAGTTCACTTGATCTTTTTAGCAAAATGATAATTCCTTTTCTTATTATATTTTTTTTAGAAATTTATCTATATATGATATTACTATATCAGTTTGATCTGGTGTTCCAATAGCTATTCTAAAGAAATTTTTCAGCCTTTTTGTATTAAAATAACGAACAAAAACACCATTCATTTCTAATTGTTCCACAATTTTTTTAGCTTTACCATCAGCTAATTCGCATAAAATATAATTACCATATGAAGGCCATGGTTTTATTTTATCTATTTTATCAAGTATATCAAACATTCTATTACGTTCGTCTATTATTAATTGTACATTTTTTATTAAATTTTTAGAATCGTCTAGAGATGCTAATAAAGCTACTTCAGCAGCAATGTTAACATTATATGGTGATTTTATATCTATGATATGATTTATAAGGATTGGATTTGCTAATGCATATCCAATCCTTAACCCGGCTAAACCTGCCCATTTACTCATAGTTCTTAGAATTACTAAATTCTCATGGTCGTTGATAAGTTCTGCAACTGTATATTTTGAAAACTCATAATATGCTTCATCAATGACAATTAATTTTCCTGTTTCAAGTAGAGTTAGTACTTGATCTTTTGAACATATGTTCCCTGTGGGGTTATTTGGAGAACTTACAAAAATTATTTTGGTTTTATCATCCACATTATTTTGTAATTCTTTTATGTTAATTTCAAAATTTTCATCTCTCGGTACGTTTATGATTGATGCTCCTGCTATTCGGGCACAAAATCCATACATTGCAAATGTTGGATCAAAATCAATTATATTATCACCATAAGAAATAAATAATCTAAAAATCAAGTCAATTAATTCATCACTCCCCGCCCCTGCGATAATATTTTCTGTAGGCATATTCGTATATTTAGATAAACTGGCCCTTATTTTTCTTTGTAAAGGGTCTGGATATATATGTAGTGGAGCATTTCCAAGAGCTTGAATAGCTTTTTTGGAACCTCCATATGGATTTTCATTACCATTAAGTTTAATAATATCCTTTTGTTTAATTCCAGCTTTTTGTGCTAATACTTCTGGAGGGTCTACAGGTTCATATACCTTCATTTTTAAAAGATGAGGTTTGATTAATTTTTCTAGTTTAATATTCATAGAGTAAGGTCCTGTTTAATATTTAATGACACTATTCTACACTATTTTTCTCTCTTATCTTTAAAGCATCAAAGTGTCCATATAATCCTTCTGCTTCAGCTATTACAGAAGCAGTTTTAGCTAATTCTAGTGCTAAAGTATTATTTAGAGATAATACAGGACTATATTTAATGAACGTATGGACTCCGAGTCCAGAGTTGAACTTTGCAGAGCCTCCAGTAGGCATTACATGACTAGGACCTGCAATATAATCTCCGAGAACTTCATGAGAGTATTCTCCTATAAAGATAGCTCCAGCATTTTTTACTTTATCTAAATGATTAAAAGGATTATTTATCATTAAAGAAAGGTGTTCAGGTGAAAAAGAATTTGCTAAATCAAAGGCATCGTCTAAGTCTTTTAATATTATTATTGCTCCTTGATTTTTAATTGATAATTTTGCAATTTCTGACCTTACCATTTCAGGAATTCTATCTTGGATTTTCTTTTTTACTTGTTCTCCTAGTTTTTCTGATGTAGTTATTAAAATTGGTTTTGCTAGTATGTCATGTTCAGCTTGTGCTAACAAGTCAGCACAACAATAATCAGGGTTAGAGGTTTCGTCAGCTATTAACATTGCTTCAGTTGGACCAAATAAGCCATCGATTCCTACTTGACCAAAGAGTAGTTTTTTTGCAAGAGTAACAAATATATTACCTGGCCCACAAATCATATCTACAGCAGGTACAGTTTTTGTACCAAAAGCCATTGCAGCTATTGCCTGAGCACCACCTATTTGAAATATTTCATCTACACCAGATATGTCTGCTGCTACTAGTATAGCTGGAGAAGGGGGTGAGTTATTTTTTGCAGGTGTACATAGTATAACTTTTTCTACGCCTGCTATTTTAGCTGGAACAACTGTCATAATTACTGTTGAGGGGTATGTAGCTGTACCTCCAGGTGCATATGTTCCTATAATATTCATAGGTTTAACTATTTGTCCCCAACCATTCTCTTTATCCATCCATGATTTTGGTAAAGTTTTATTATGGAAATCAGCAACTCGTTTTGACGCTAACTTTAATGCTTCTATTAAATTTAATGGAACTTTATCATATGCATTTAATATATCCTGTTTAGATACTTTTATTTGATCTATATCAAATCCATCTATTTTTGAAGTGTATTTCTTTAAAGCTTCGTCTCCATTTTCCTTTACTTCATCTAGTATCATCTCTACAGTTTGCGTGGGGGTTAATTTTTTACCGAATATTTTTTTATTTGATTCTAATATTATATTTAATGATTCATCAGGAATATTATCGATTCCTAAATTCCGGGTATTTGAAAGGAATTTTTTAGCATCATCTAATCCTTTGATTAGTTTCATGATATGAGGGCTCCTATAGATTGCACGGTTGTATCAATTGTTTCTTTTTCGTATTGAATTATCACATTTTTTGATAATTTAGAATATGTTTGTTTCAAATTGTCATCTACTGATTCTAAAAAATAATCTGCCATTTTATATACAGATGTATTTGAGTTTCTTTTTGCAATTCTTTTCGCCATGAAATTTAACCTTTGCCAGTTAAAATCACTTGATAAAAACTGAGTAATCCATTCTCTCCATTTGTATAAAATATTATTTTTAATAAAATTAATATTTAGGTCATTGGTTGCATTTTTTATATAAACTAGTGAATTGTTTAATATTGGCCAGGCTTGTTTATCCATATCTAATTGAACTGCCCTATCCATTAATTGACCAAATATTTCATCAGGGTATATTGATTTATTTCCGAAAAACGGTCTAAATATTCTATTGATCCAAATTTCATCAGCAATTAAGTGGGATATATATCCAGCAAAAAAAGCCTGAGTTTCAGGATTTTGCTCACGGATATTTCTTAATTCTGGGAACTTAGCTAAAATATTATCTAAACTTGTACCAATTTTTTTAACTGATAAAGTTGAAAAATGGTATTTTTCTCGATTTTCTGTTGTAATTACATGCATATCAGGAGCAGTAGACCCTAGTAAAAAATAACCTATATTATTAGAAATGCTGTGTGAATATATTTTTTTTGAAGATAGGTTAGCTAATTCAATATGTTTAGGTAGATTTGGCAATTAATTATCCATAATTATTATATTAATTAATTCTTAAAATATATATTCTGGTTGATAAATTTTTATATTTGTAGCACCACAAATTTTTATAGTTTTAATTACAGAAAGTAAATCGGTTTTTTTAATTATAATCTCTAATTTATATGACTTCTCTTTTTTAGGGTTATATATATCAGTGATTGTTATTTCAGAATCCTTAACAAAGGAATTAAGATCTTTAAATATCTTTCCGGTATTATTTACGTTTAAGTTAGCTGTCAATGTATATGAATGAGAAGCAAAAATAGAGGATTCAATTGTACTTATTAGCATCTGAGATATTTTCAGTTTAGATACATTATTTTCTAAAATTTTTGTGTTTCCAATTAATACAGCTTGAGAATTCAAGATAGTTCCACCTTGGATAGTTTTTAAATTATTTTCTCTCATTGTTGTTCCACTAGATGAAATATCTGCAATAATATCTGCAAAGCCCATCTCGGGCGCAACTTCTAAAGTTCCGTCAGATTTTATTAATGTAAAATGGTTAATTCCATTACCAATCAAATACTTTTTTACTAGTTTAGGAAATTTTGTAGCAATTTTTAGTATTTTACCTTTATTTCTAAATTCCATAGTTAAGTCAGTTAAGTCTGATAAAGAAGTAACATCAATCCAAGAATCAGGGATTTCTAATAAGAGACTACAGGCTCCAAACTTTAAATCATTTATTAATATTGATGTATTGCTATTTTTTTGTTTTAGTTCTAAGTATCTATCGAGGCCGACTATTCCAAGTTCAGCACTACCATTTTCTACTTTTGAAGTTATATCTGAAGTTCTTTGAAATAAAATATTTATACCATCTAAATTAGGTATTTTTGCAGAATATTTTCTGGGATTTGATCTTAATACAGGAAGGCCGCAGGTAGATAAGAATTTTAAAGTTGGTTCATATAAAGCACCATTACTGGGTATTGCTAACTGTATATTTGTATTTTTACTCATATTATTTGACATTAATTATTTCCAAAGATTTTAGAATATTTTCAAGTGAATACGCAAAACCTAGAGCAGGTACTTTTTTCTTACCTCCAAATATTTGTACAAGGTCATCATATCTCCCTCCTCCACCTAAATGTATTGATTCTGATTTATTTTTATAGTTTATATCAAAAATAATGCCAGTATAATATTCAAGCCCACGAATATGTGCTGGTACTAAGTGGATTTTATTAATCGGATTTATAGATTTTCCAAGTAAATTAGATATTTCTTCTAATGGCAACAATAATTTTTCAGGTATAGAGTAATTTGATAGTATTGATCTGATTTTATCCAATGTTTTTTCAGGTGGACCATTTATTTCAATTAAACTTTTTGTTAAAGAAATTGCATCTTTAAAAGTTTGAATATTATCGGAAAATTTCCTTTTTTTAAATAAACGTTCAATAATATCATCAGCTGATCTCTGTCCGACTGAGCTATTTAAATTTTCCTTTAAAATTGCACCTGAAGAATCATATTTTTTTGTTTCTTTAAAAGTTATATTTTTATATTCCTTTTTTTCAGTATTTAGAATACCTAATCTTTTCGCTTTAGATATGATTTCTTCAGTAGTTATTTTATTATTTTGGATTTGGTGTATATTATTTAGTATCAGGCTTTTTGCAGGAGTAGATAATTCAAAAACGGATAGTATTTTATTGAAAAGTTCTAAATTTCCAATATTTATTTCTATTTTATCTATTCCAATTATTTCTAGGGCTTTTACTGACATTGATATAATGTCAGCATCAATATTTAAACTATTTTCGCCTAATAGCTCTACACCTATTTGAGTGCGTTGCTCTAACCCATCTAATTCATTTGGATTATAAGCAAATACTGGACCACAGTATTGGAATTTTAATGGTAAATCACTGGTTTCGTATTTTTTTAAAAAATTTTTTATTATAGATGTTGTAAATTCGGGCCTTAAACTAACACTTCTACCGCTTGGATCAATGAAAGAATATAATTTACTAGATAATTTTACTCCTGATTTTCGAGTGAAAATATCGGAATCTTCTATTAAAGATGTGTTTGTTAGAGTATATCCTTGATCTGAAAATTTTTTTTGAATAATATTAATGTATTCGTTATTTTTTTCGAAATCCATGTTTGTTAATTTAGTTGTTTTCATAATTATTTAATCTCAGAACCTGAAATAATCTATATTATATTTAATTATATATTTAATTATAATATAATTCAGTGATAAAACCTTGGAATTTTATTAGTATATATTAATTTATTGAAATTTTTTTAAAAATTTTATCAATAGTATTTAAAGTTATTTGAATGTCTTCAGCTTGATGTTCTGTTGAAATAAACCAAATAGATCCTGAATACTCTCCATACTCAATTCTGATTCCATTTTTAACCATCAATGTATAGAATTTTTTGTATATGGATGCTGTATTATTTAAATCATGTTTAAATGACATCTTAAACATAGGTCCGAAACCTTTAATTACTATTGGTATATTATGTTTTTCTGAATGCTTCTTTATGCCAGTTATGAGTTGATTTCCTATTTCGTATAATTGTTTATAAATTCTTTCTTCATTAGTTATAATATGTGATAAAATTGTATTTGCAGCTGCTAGGGACATTAAACTCGAATTGAATTTTCCTCCATAGTAAACTCTATTATCTTCTAATAAGGACATTATATTATGATTCCCACAGATCATAGAAATTGGGAATCCTCCTCCAAGTGCTTTAGCAAATGTTGTTAAATCAGGTTTTATACCACATAATTTTTGAGCCCCACCTATCGACATTCTAAAGCCTGTTATTACTTCGTCAAATATTAGAACTATTTTCCATTTATCGCATAAATTGCGAATATTCTTTAAGAATTCCTTATTTAATTCACAATCTGGAGCAGGACTAGTAATTATTGAAGCTATTTCATTGTGGTTTTCAGACATCATATTTTCTAATGATGTAATATCATTCCACGGTAAAGTTACGATATTATTATATAATTGATTTGGTACGCCATTTGTTTTTAGCAGAGCTGTGTTAGGGGTGTTAATTTCAGGGACTAAAGTATTGTCTGTCCATCCATGATATTGCCCTTCAAACATTATAACTTTAGATTTTTTAGTAAAAGCTCTAGATAACTTTAATGCTATCTCAACTATTTCTGTACCAGTAGTTGCATAGTGCACTAGATCGACATAGGGGATTATGGATTTTATTTTTTCAGATAATTCTATTTCTAAATAATTTGCCGTTTCAAAGGCTTGTCCGTAATTTATATATTTTTCTACTTCATTTAGTATGAATTTTGGAGAGTGCCCAAACAGTAATGGCCCTCTACCCAAAACATAATCTATATATTCGTTTTGGTCTACATCGTAAATCCTTGCCCCTTTACCACTTTCGAAGTATGGAGGTGCGGGCAATTCTCTAAGCCTAGAATTACTGCTGACGCCACCTGTGAGTGATTTTTTCGCTCTAGTAAATAAATTTATTGATTTTGAAATATGCATATAAATTCTATTTTTTATAGAGATACATTATACTGGAAATATCTAAATTTATTTCCAGCCTAAACCACCATCGTCTTTTACTTTTAATGATACTCGATGTCCGTCCTTACATCGATAACGTTCTTCTTTCATATCGCGTCTTTTTCCAGATAAAGAAGTTTGTTCCATACTGGTTGTGCAAAATGGGCAAGTTACATTATATACAGCCCTATTGCCAAGTCTATAAAGTTCAATATTAACTAAGGTATTACTTAAAGATTCTGATTCACCCAGGTATCTTAATACGTATTTAGTTCCAGAATTAACTACATTTTTAGACTTTTTAATATTTTCCGTATACTCATAATCAACAAAGCCACATTGTATACATTGGGGCTCATAATAGGTTATTCGTAGTGTGGCTTTACATCTAGGGCAAGCTACTTTTGTTTTTGAAATTCCTATATCTGCCGCTTCAATTGTTTTAGTTGTAGGTATTGTTAATGGTGTAATTATAGGTTGGGCAACTTTGGTAACCATCCTAGTCTCCTTTATGCTAATATTATATAATTTTTGAATTGTCTTAGATTTGTATAAAAAAGTCAAGTCTTTATATAGTATTTATACTTATTTACTATTATTACAGATATAATATATATATAATAATAGTAAAAATCTGTGTGATATATTAATGTGGAGAAAAAAACCAATTTAATATAAAATAAAAGTATATTTACCAAATCGATTTGAGGTTATAAATAGATGCTATCTGGAATTAAAGTGCTTGATATTGGATCAGGAGTTGCTCCAGGCTATTGTTCGAAAATATTTACTAATTTAGGTGCTGAAGTTATAAAAATTGAGTCTTTATCGGGAGACTCTGTAAGATATTTGGGACCTTTTCCGGAAGACAAATTTCATATTGAAAAAAGTGCTATGCATTTATCTTTGAATATGGGCAAACGTAGTATTGTTCTAGATTTTACAAGAAATTCGGATATTGAAATTTTTTTAAAAATATCTAGAAATGTAGATATTATTATAGAAAATTATCCTTTAGGTTATTTAGATAAAATAGGGATTGGATATGATCGTATTAGAAAATTAAATGAAAATATTATATTTACAACGATTACTCCTTTTGGTAATACTGGTCCATATAAAGATTATAAAGTTACAGATTTAGTTCTTTTTCATATGGCTGGTCATTCTCATGGATTATTAGGCCCAGTAGCAAATCCTGAATCTACTCCTCCTATTAGAGCTGGAGGTTATCAGTCAGAATATGTAGTAGGAATGGCTGCAGCAACTGCCTCAATGATCGCTTTATATAGGAAGATTTCTAGAAATAAAGGAAGTCATATTACTATTTCATCATTTGAATCTATGGTTACTCAATTAATTAGTGGTCTTGCCAATTGTGCATTTGATAAACCTGTACCGTCTAGAGATTTAAGCATGCAAAAAGAAGCTTCAATTGGCGGAATGGTTACAGCTATAGGAGGTATATTACCTTGTATAGATGGTTATGTAGCTATTTCCCCAAGGGAAGATGCACAATGGGAAAGATGGATACAGGTAATGGATTCGCCAGAATGGACTAAGCAAGATCGATTTGAAACTCGTGAAGGAAGACAAGAGAATCATAGAGATTTATGGGATTTGATAAGTGAATGGTCTATTAAAAAGTCAAAATTTGATATTGCACGGAAAGGCCAAGATAAACGTATACCATGTTTTCCAGTAAATACTATAGAAGATTTATTAACTGATAAACATTTATCAGAAAGAGAGTTTTTTATAGAACTAGAACATCCTTATGTTGGGAAACTTAAATATCCAGGTGTAGCATATAAATTGTCTAATCCCCCAAAGGATAAATATCAATTCCATGCTCCTGTTTTGGGCCAAGATAATGATATTATTTCTAAATTAATTGGAGAATAAAATGAATGATTTACCATTAAAAGGAGTAAGAATACTTGATTTCAGTTGGATTATTGCTGGACCAACTGCTACTCGTCATCTTGCATTAATGGGTGCAGAAGTAATAAAAGTTGGTAGTGCTAGAAGAATTGATCCTTCATTTAGATATCCTCCTTTTCAGGTGTATAATCAGTCAAAAATGTATATATCTTTGAATATTTCTAAATCTGAAGGTCTTAAACTAGCAAAAGAATTAGTAACTATATCAGATATAGTTATAGAAAATTTTGCTGTTGGAGTGATTGATAGATTAGGGCTTGGTTATCAATCTCTCAAGGAATGTAAATCAGATATAATTATGATTTCTTCTTCAGGTACAGGTCATTCAGGACCTGATAAGGATTATGTTGCATATGGCAGTTTATTACAGCATTATACAGGTTGGAATTCTATATCAGGTTATCCAGGTGATGAACCTATTAAAGGAGGGTTATGGGCTGATCCATGGGTAGGGCTTGAAATAGCTATGTTATCTTGTGCAGCATTAACAAACAAATTAACTACAGGTCAAGGACAATATATAGATTTTTCAATGGCTGAATCTTTGACTTCTAATTTGCCTGAAGCAATTTTGGATTATCAGATGAATGAAAGAATTGTTATCCCTAAGGGAAATAAAGATAGGAATTTTGTTCCTCATGGAGTATATAAGTGTAAAGGTCAAGATCGTTGGGTAGCTATAGCTATTACAGATGAAAATCAATGGCAAAACTTGTGTAAAACTATACACAGAGAAGATTTAATTACAAATGATAGATTTACAAGTAATGTTTCTAGATTATTAATTGAACATGAAGTAGATAATATAATATCTCAATGGACAAAAGATTTATATGATGAAGAAGTTATGAAAATTTTACAATCTATAGGAATTGCCTCAGGACCTTCTTTGGATATAGGTAGAGTTTATGAAAATGAACAATTAAGAGAGTCAGGTTATTTTGCACCTTTTAAAAATACTGATGGTGTAACTAGAGATCTTCCTCTTGTGCCATGGCATTTTGAAGATGAATTGGATTTAAATATGTCTCCTGTCCCAAATTTAGGAGAAGGTAATGAATATGTGTTTGGGGATCTATTGGGATTATCTGAGAAAGAAATATTGGAGCTTAAACGCCAAGAAATTATTTATTAATTTTATTTTAAAAAAATTGAGGTGATGCTTTGGGAATAATTTATAGTACTAAAAATGGTATTGGATATATAACAATAGATAATCCAAAAAAAGCAAATATATTAGATAGAGAAACGTCAAACGAAATTAGTGAAGTATGGAATCAAGCTTGGGAAGATAGAGATGTTAGAGTAATTATTTTGACAGGCTCAGGTGATAAATATTTTTGTGCCGGTCATAATCTTGCTACTCGGGCTGAAGTAACTGAAACTCAAAGAGAACGAATAAAATCTGAGAATATTTTTTGGCCTTTGAGTGGAACTGTTAATGGAGCTAGAACTGGTGCTTCTGGGCATTTAGGGGATCATTATCCACAAATATGGAAGCCTGTCATTGGAGCAATTAACGGCTGGGCAGCAGGAGCAGGGTTTTATTCTATGCTTACTTCTACGGATATTAGAATCGCTTCCGAAGAAAATGCTAGATTTAAATTTGCTTTATTAAGTCAAGGATGGGTTGGAGGAGGTCCTGGAGCGACTTATTTGACACGTCAAATTGGTTATGCAGATGCGATGAGAATATTATTAACAGATGAGCCTTTTGATGCTAAGGAGGCTTTAAGGATTAATCTAATAAATGAAGTTGTGCCACATGATTCATTAATGGATAGAGCTGAAGAAATTGCAAGACATATTGTAACTTTACCTCCATTAGCGGTACGTATGATGAAGGAATTTGTAATTAGATTTAGAGATATACCAATTACTGAAGCTTGGAGAGTACAAACTTTAATGAATAGTTTGTTAACTCAACTTAGTCAAGATGGTGAAGAAGGAAGAAGTGCATTTTTAGAAAAACGTAAACCAAATTTTACAGGTAGTATTTTACAAAAAGGAGATGCCTATCCTGAATTATCTAAAGAAGAAAGAGAAATACTAGACGAGATTAGACGAGAGCAACTTGGTTAGTTAATATATATTGGGAAGTTCTTTCCATTTGGTTGTGTAATTGGGTGAAACTTTATTTTTACGTGCTTTCCATTCATGTTCAATTCCTTGTGCTGCATGAAATATTGTTTTAAGTCCCATTGATTTATTAATATTGTCTAATACTTTCATTAATTTGTCTTTCCTATAGTCATCATGTTTTATAAATAGATGGCTTTGTATTTCATTTTCTGGGACTAGGTCAAGTAATATAATACCGCATTTATGATATCGAAATTTCTTATTATAAAGTTGTTTAATTAATTTTTTTGCTGAGTGAATAATAATCCCAGTATCGGATGTAGGTAAATCAAAGCCCAATGTAGCACTATTTTGATATTGAGGTTCATTTTGTCTGAAAGGGTTAGTTTTTAAAAAAACATAAATCCCACAAGTTTTACTTGCCTGATCACGTAATTTTTCGCAAGCTCTAGCTGTATAATTTGCTAGAGCTTCTTCTATTAGTTCTATTTCAGTAATTAACTTACCAAAAGACTTTGATGAGATAATCTTTTTCTTAGTAGTTGTGATATTTAGATCAATACACGACAAACCTTTAAGTTCGTATACTATTCTTTCCATTACTATATTAAAATTATTACGAATAAAGTTACTATCAGTGTTCTTTAAGTCAAATGCTGAAGATATACCTAACTTCCTGAGTTTTCTCCCCCAGCTGTATGATATACCCCATATTTTTTCTACAGGCAGATTATACATAATTTCATTTTGTATTTGATAATCATGTATATCAAATATTCCATTTGATGGGTTTTTTTTTGCTATATAGTTTGCAATTTTAGAGAGGGTTTTAGTAGGAGCGATACCAATAGATGTTGGGATACCTGTCCACATTAAAATTGTGTTTCTGATATAGTTAGCTATATCTAGTAAATCATTAGAATCAAAATCGTCTAAGTGTATAAATGCTTCATCTATTGAGTATACTTCTATATTTGGAATAATCATTCTTAATGAATCCATAACACGTTGAGATATATCGTGGTACAACGGGTAATTTGAGGAAAAAACGGCCACATTGTTTTTTTTAATAGTTTGTTTGTAATGATGGTACGGGGCACCCATAGGGATACCAAGTTCTTTCGCCTCATTTGAACGTGCAACTACACATCCATCATTATTAGATAATACAACTACGGGCTTATTATTTAGAGATGGATTAAATAATCGCTCACAGGATACATAAAAATTATTGCAATCTAAAAGTGCAAATATAGGCATGTAATTTATACTTGATGTAATACATTTGTGACTACGCCCCATATTTTAACATCATTCCCTTCTGTGATTTTAATAGGTTCATAATCATCATTTTCTGGCATGAGATAGATTCCATTGGAGGATTTATGTAGTCGTTTTACTGTTAGCTGTCCATCTACAGCAGCAATTATGATTTTTCCATTATTAGCTTCTATGCTACGGTCAACAATTAGTATGTCTCCAGGGTGAATGCCTGCTTTTATCATAGACACTCCTGCTGCTCTTACGAAAAATGTTGCAGCTGGATGTTTAATAAGGTGCTTGTTTAGGTCTAATTTACCTTCTATGTAATCATCGGCAGGCGAAGGAAATCCAGCTTGTACAGAACAGGAATATAGAGGTAATTGATGTCCTTGTGTTTCAATATATTCTAATACTCCTTCAACCATACTTTTTGGAATTCGAATAGGCTTAGTCTGCTCTGTGTATTTTCCTTGGCCTTTAGGCCTTCCAGCTCCGAGACGTGCTCCACCTCTTGGCATTTTAATATCCTTAATATGTTTATTTATTATAGAATATTGTACGATATTCAAAAATTAAATGCTACAGCTCTGTCTAAAGAAGAATTTGCTGAAGAAATTATTGATAATTTAGAAGCTGGCCTAAACAGCTTTCGAGAAATTTTAGGGGATTTGAATAAGGCAGGGCAAAAATGAAAATAATACTAAAAGCCAAAAGAATACTTTCGGATTTCGATACTATCAATTCGAATAATAACCACTTTTAACTCCACTTTTGTAGTCCCATTGAAGTCTTTTGAAGTCTTAAGAGCCTTTAGGTTAATACTTAGAGGCTCTTTTTAGGTTCAAAATCATGGAGCCACCGATGAGAATTGAACTCTTGACCTACTGTTTACGAAACAGTGCTTTTACTTGATGTACGATGGTGTGAAAAGTAGCAATTTCAAATTTAAACCAGGGAGATAATCAACTGCAAATAACTAGCTCTAGATATTGGTGTACATTTACTATTACTCCAACGGGGTACATGGTTCGGTAATTATCCCTATGATTAACTTCTCGGAAAAAGTTGGAAACATGTTGTTAATAGCTATGAATTATTTGACCAATTAATACCATTTAATATGATTTTTTGAAATTCTTCTGTTTTAAAACTTAAACCATTATGTCCAAGTAATGTAACCATTACTTTTCCATTTCCATATTTTCTTGTCCACCCTAAAGGATACTCTCCTCCTGACATTAAAACAGAGTTGCCTCTCCATTCATATGTTCCTTCATCTGCATGAGCAGTTAAAAAAACTTCATTGTCTTTTTCATATTCAATGTTCATATATAATTCATCATTTGTTTTGAAATCTGGTACATTATTTACTATTGGATGGTTTTTGTTTGTTTCGACATTGAATTTACTAAATGGAGGGTGGAAACTTTTAGCCATTTCCCATCCGCCACCAGTTATTTTTCGATATTCTTGCCAATTATCAGGTATACATCCAGATATATGTATACAAATGAATCCTTTTCCAGAACTGATTAAAGTTTTCAAACATTCTTGTTGGTTTTTAGTAAACGTTAATTCCCCTACTCTTAATGTATTAAACATTAATATATCAAATTGATTCATATAGGTGGATTGTTCAATTTTTGATGCATCTTCTGTAGTTGTTATTGAGTGTCCTGCATTAGTTAGGAATTCTTTTAAAACAGGGGTAGATTCTTGATATGGATGGTTTCCTCCAGACAGAATGAAAATATTCATAGTTTTTCTCCTCTTATATTGATAAAATCATATTAAACAAACATAAGGTTATAATCAATATGTTTAATTGATAAAAACTTTTGCCTATTTGATTGTGAATCTAATTCTATGAATAAAATTAAAGTATTAGCTGCTGCAAGGCACCCTGGGCCTGCTGAATCAATTGCTGCTGTCGTGAAAAAATTAAGAGATAAAGGTAATGATGTGTTACTTTTATCTGTTAAAAATAATACTCCTGAAACTAAAATACACGGAGGTTCTGAAGATATATTTAAAATGAAATTTTTAGATAATATTGAAATTAGTAAAATAGGATATACAGGAGATATTATATCACTTACGCCTAATATTATAAAAAATGTTTTTGAAGAATATAATCCAGATAAAGTAATAGTTGGATGTTCTGCTGATCCTTCAGGTGAACAAATAGGTATTGAAGAAGTTGTTCTTACAATTGCAAATTGCAAAAGTATAGATTCTGTTCAGGTTTTGGATGGTTGGGACGTGTGGTTTCCCAGAATTAATGGTGTTTTAGCAGATAAATATGCGGTAATTGATGATCTTAATAAAACAATTTGTATAAATAGAGGTATCCCTAGTAATCGTATATTTATAACAGGAAACCCTAGTATGGACATTTATACAGCAGCAGTAAAACAACAAATTAGTAATAAATTAAAAACAGATTTAAAAATTCCCAAGAATAAAAGGATATTAATTTACTTTGGGCAAGCTGAAGTTTCAGAAGGTTCTCCAGATCATTATACTACTTTGAAATGGGTTATAAATTCTATGAAGCCTTCTGATATATTAATTTTTTCAAAGCACCCTAGAGATCAGAGAGATTATTCAAAAGCTTTGAATTTTAAAAATTGCATTTATGATTTAGATATTAATAGTGATGAATTATTACATATAGCTAATATTTGTATTACTCATTATTCTACAATGGGTTTAAAATCTTCAATTATGAATATTCCTACAATTTGTATTTTATTACATGAAGATGCAAGAAGTATCAGAGATTTATGTGGTAGTATTCCATTAGATATAAATGGTGGTTGTTATATAGCTATTTCTGAAGCTGAAGTTCAAAATTTACTAACAAAAAAATTAAAATATAAATCTGATCAATTAAAAGCTAAACTTCAAATTGATTCTTTATCAACTCAAAGAGTATATGATTTGTTATTCAAAAATAATGAATCTTGATGTTTATTTCTAGATTCATATTAGTCATCTGATTTTCCTGTAACTAAGTAAATTACTCTTTCAGCAATATTCGTAGCTCTATCTGCAGTGCGTTCTAAGTCGTGAGCAACCCACAATAAATATGTTGCTCGCTGTATAGTTTTTGGATCTTCTAACATGAATTTTAACAAATCTTTATATACTTTCGTGTATAAATCATCAATCTCATCATCTAAGTTAATAATTGATGTCGCAGTTACAATATCTCTATTCACTAATGAATCAATAGCATTCTTTAACATTGACGATGTTTTTTTTGCCATAATTGGTATATCTATCAGAGGTTTTAATGGAGGTTCATTTCCCATTGCTATAGATATTTTAGCAATACCTTCAGCATAATCTCCAATCCGTTCTAACTCATTTGAAATCAGTAAAAATACTACTATTTTTCTTAAATCTGTAGCTATTGGTTGTTGAGTAGCAATTAATTGGATACATTTTTCTTCAACTTGGTTAGTTTTTTCATCTATATAATTGTCTTGCTCAATTATTTCTTCAGCTAATTTTGAATCTCTATTTTTAAGAGCATCTATTGATCTTAATATAGATTTTTCTACCATACTACTTAAATTTAATAAGTCATCTTCTAGTAATTGTAATCCTCGGTCGAATTCTTCTCTAGGCATATTAATTCCTAACTGAACCTACCAGTAATGTATGCTTCGGTTCTTTCATCTTTTGGTTGAGTAAATATTTGTTTTGTATCATCATGTTCTACAATATAACCTGATCTCTCTTCATCCACCATAAGAAATACAGTTTTATCTGAAACCCTAGCAGCTTGCTGCATATTATGTGTAACTATTACTATTGTAATTTCAGATGATAGATCTCTAATTAATTCTTCAATTGCAAGTGTAGCAATTGGATCTAATGCTGATGCAGGTTCATCCATAAGTATTAGTTTAGGACTTACAGCTAAAGCTCTCGCAATACAAAGTCTTTGTTGCTGTCCTCCAGATAAAGTTAACGCACTTTTATCTAGCCTATCTTTAACTTCGTCCCATAAGGCGGCTTTAGTTAAGGATTCTTCAACAGCCTCTTTCATGTTTCCTTTAAATCCATTTACTTTTAATCCAAATGCTATATTTGCAAAAATTGACTTTGGAAATGGATTAGGTTTTTGAAATACCATACCAATTTGAGCTCTGATTTTTATGGGGTCAACTGATTTTGAATTAATATTTGTGCTGTTGTAAATTATTTTCCCGGTAACTTTTGCAGTGGTTACTAGGTCATTCATTCTATTAAAACATCTAAGTAAAGTACTTTTACCGCATCCAGATGGACCTATAAATGCAGTTATTTTTTGGTCTTGAATTTTAAGGTTGACATTTTTCACCGCATGAAATTCTCCATACCATACATTTAGGTTTTGTGCTTCTAATATATAGTTCATTCTTCTGACTCTCTTTGATATTTATTCCTAAGGAAAATAGCAATTGAATTCATAGTGATTAATAAAGTTAGTAATACTATAATACCTGCAGCAGCTAGACCTCTAAAATCATCCTGAGGTCGAGATACCCAATTGTAAATTTGTATAGGTAATACTGTAAAACGAGATAAAGGTCCGTCTGGCACAAATCTTAAATATACTAAAGCACTAATTGCAATTATAGGTGCCGTCTCTCCAACAGCTCTAGACATGCCTAATATTATACCTGTTAGTATACCAGGGGATGCTGCTGGTAGGACTACTTTCCTTACTACATCCCATTGAGATGCACCTAAAGCATAAGCAGCATCTCTATATGTTCCTGGGATTGCTCTAATAGCTTCACGGGATGTAAGTATTACAATAGGTAATATTAAGAGTGAGATTGTTAATGCACCAGCTAATATTGATCTGCCTAAAGCAAAAGCGTATACAAATATACTTAATCCAAGTAGTCCGTATATAATTGATGGTACTCCAGCTAAATTGGAAATGTTTATTTCGATTAATGATGTGAATTTATTTTTGTGAGCGTATTCTTCTAAATATATTGCTGCTCCTACCCCAATAGGTATTGAAAACAATGCAGTAAGTCCCATTAACCATATTGATCCAAATAAAGCTGCTTTTAAGCCAGCTTCAGCTGGTTTTCTAGATGGATAATTATTAATTAATTCTGGGCTTAGCCAAGGAATCCCTTCTATTCCTACCCTAACCAATAAAATGATTAGTCCAACAATTCCAATTAGTGTTGAAATTAAGAAAAAAAACAGGAAGATATTTCCTATTAAATGCCTTGATTTAATGTTATTAATATTAGGTTCAAATTTTTTGCGATTTATCAATATCTAACTCCCCATTTTTTTACTATCCAATGAGATAAGAAATTCATACAAAGAGTTAATACAAATAATAGCAAACCTACAGCAAATATTGTGTTATATTCTAAACTGCCATGCATTGTTTCTCCTAGACTTAGTTGGACTATAAAAGCTGTCATAGTTTGAATACTTTCTAGAGGGTTTAATGTTAGTATTGGAGTAGCTCCAGCTGCTATTGTAACTAGCATCGTTTCTCCAATTGCGCGTGATAATCCTAATATTATTGCCGCAATAATACCTGAAAGTGCTGCAGGAATTACTACTTTTAAAGAAACTTCAAGTCTAGTAGCTCCTAGAGCATATGCTCCTTGTCTTAAAGACCTAGGAACAGACATCATTGCATCCTCAGATAAAGAAGAAATCATAGGAATAATCATAAGACCCATTACAAGACCTGCACTTAATGCATTAAAAATTAATAAATCAGGAATTATATTTTGTAATTGAGGAGTAACAAATGTTAAAGCAAAGTATCCATATACTATTGTAGGCATACCGGCTAATATTTCTAATATTGGTTTTATTATTTTGCGTATTTTCTTTGGAGCGTATTCAGATAGAAAAATAGCGGTGCCTAAACCTATAGGAATGGCTACTAATATAGCAATAAATGTGACTAAAAGAGTACCTCCTAGTAAAGGTAAAACACCATAAGATCGAGGTTTTAAAATTGGAGACCAGTTTGTGCCTGTAAGGAATGCCCATGGTGTGATTTCAAAGAAAAAACTCCATGCTTGTGATGCTAATGTTAGAATTATACCTATAGTTGTGATCAATGATAGAGCAGCACAAGTGAAAAATATAGATTTAACAATTAAAGCTTCTATTTCACGGGACTTTGATGCAATTGTAGTCATTGTACCAATTGCAGTAATAAATGGGAGAGACACAAGTATAAAAAATATAAATTTGATTGGTAGTCTATCAATGAAATTTCCTAACGGAATTAATGTGATAATTATTCCTAGAGAAGCAATTGTTGCAAACATTAGCCAAGTGAAAAATAAAGTTTTAAATGAATGTTTTTCTATTTGATTTATATTAGATGCTTTTTTATAAAATATAATTATTATGAATGTATTAATAATATTGAATATAGATAATAAGCCGAATAGGATGTCATTTTTTTCATGTTGCAATACATGATTTTTTATCTCAGAATCTAAATTAATAGCTATAAAATATATTAAAATTATAACTATTGTCGAAGTAAAAGAAAATGTTGACCAAATATAAAACATAGATTTATCTATATTTGTATTTGTATTTGTATTTGTATTTGTATTTGTATCTGTAAAGTTATTTGTCATTAGAATACATATTAATAAAAAACACTTATTTTGTTTATCTTATACATAGATAAACATTTCAGTGTTAAGGAGATTTTATGATTATGTTAAGAATATGTTAAGAAGATTGATGGGATTTTGGAATAGATATATAAAAAGTTGCACCCATTCCTAATTCACTTTCAACCTCGATACTACCATGTATTGCATTCATAATGTGTTTAGATATAGCTAATCCTAGCCCTGTTCCTTCTTCTCTTCTTGATTTATCTACTTTATAAAACCTTTCAAAAATATGTGGTATATGTTCTTTAGGTATTCCTTTACCTGAGTCTTTTATTAGTATTTTTATCAGATGATCTTCTTCTATACTTAGTATTTCAATTTTTCCATCGGTTTTTATTGAATTGAAAGCATTTGTGATTATATTTAATAAAACTTGATGAACCATTCTTGAATTTCCTAAAACTAGAGGTAAATTATTATAAATATTTTTTTCAATTTTAATATTTAAGCTCTGCGCTTTTTTTTGATTCATAGATATTAGTTGCTTAATCACAATATTTATATCAAATGGAGAAATATGTATAGGTATTTGCCCGCTTTGAATACTAGCAAGTTCTAATAAGTCATTAACTATAACTGTCATTCTGTCTATATCTTCATTAATTAATTCGAGAAATTCTATGGATTTCTTATTATCATTCATTTTTGTATCTGTTATAGTTTCTATCATTGCTTTCATATTAGCTAAAGGGCTTCTTAGCTCGTGAGATATATTTGTAACAAATTCTTTACGTGTTATTTCAAGTTGTTTAACTTTTGTAAGATCTGTGAATATAATTACTATCTCTCGTCCATTGGATAAATCTATAGGAATAGTAGTTACTTTTAAATGTTTTTGTTGTTCTAATAATTCAATTTCTTCTTCTAAAATGTGATTAATTTTCAATGTTTTTGTTATTAAGGATTGTAATTCATGGTCTCTAATAAGATTAACTAAACGTTGATTAAATGAATCAGATATTTTAATTTCAAATAATTCTTGAGCTGACCGGTTAATTAAAGTAATCTTGCCAAAAGAATTTATAACTATAACGCTATCAGTCATTGCATTACCAATTGTATATAATTTGTCTCTTTCTGAGGATAGTTTTTCTAATGAAATTTGAAATTTATTTGTAATTAAGCTTATTGTATCAATTAATGGAGTTAGTCTTGTTTTTTTATTTGTAATTATATTGTTTTTGTAATTCCCCTTAAGTATTTCTTTAGCATTGTATATAATGTTTTTTATAGATATAGATAATTGTTTGGATATATATTTATTTATACTTAGTATAACTATTAGAATATATATGCCAGAAATAATTAAAATATTTAAGGTTATAAAAATATTAGAAATTAAACTTATATTTTTAATAAATAATCTGACAACAATATTTATTAAAAATATGAAAATTACTGATGATAAAGATACGGATATTATTAATTTTCTAATATCTGGGGATATATTTAAAGTCATTTTTCAAACCTATACCCTACTCCTCTGATAGTTATTATCCTATTCGTATCTGATTCTATTTTTTTTCGTATCCATCGTATATGTACATCTACAGTTCTATTATCTCCTATATAATTCCTGCCCCAAATTTCATCTAAAATTAAATTTCTAGTTAATACTTTGCCTTTATTTTCCATTAGTAATTTTAGAAGAAAAAATTCTTTAGGAGATAATTTAATATTATTATCAAATATGGTAGTTATGTAACTACTAAGGTCGATTTTTAAATTTCCCGAGACCAATTCTTTTTTGTCATTATTAATTGTATTTGTTTTTCTACGTAGGAGGACTCTTACTCGAGCTAGTAATTCTCTCATTGCGAAAGGTTTAACTAAATAATCATTTGCTCCTATTTCTAGGCCTAGGACTTTATCTGTTTCACTTCCTTTTGCAGTTAACATTATTATAGGAATATCACTTTCCATTCTGAATATTCTACAAAATTCTATTCCATCAAGTTTTGGTAGCATTAAATCTAGGATTATAATATTGGGTTTCAAATTTTTTGCTTTAGATAATCCTAATTCACCATCACGAGCTGTATCTACTATATAATTTTCATGCTCAAAGTAGTATTTTAAAGCATTTTGTAAATTAATTTCATCTTCTACTATAAGTAATTTTTCTTGTGACATTATCTATATACTATAATATTTATTCCCATTTAAAAACTCTTGAAGCTATTATAAATGTAATAATTATCCATACTAATAATCCAATTAATTGGGGTGTTATATCAATAAAATTATTTCCATCTAGAGTTATTTGTCTTAACGCATCTGATAAAAAAGTAAGGGGTAGAAATTGAGCAAATAATTTCACCCATGATGGTAATGATGTAACAGGGAAAAAAACACCTGATAAAAACATCATAGGTAAAGTTACTAAGTTAGCCATTGGAGCAGCAGTATCTTCAGTCTTAGACCAACCTGATATAGCTAATCCAATGGAAATAAATAGTATGCCTCCCAATATAGATATAATACTTAAGTTAATTAAAGTTATAATAAAAGGTACACCAGGTCCTATTGATACTTTAAGTAATAATATTGCTGCTAATATTAATACATAAGTTTGAATTAAAGAAACAATTACTCTAGTTAATCCTTGTCCCACTAAAAAATGGGATGGTCCTATTGGACTAGCTTGTAATCTTCTTAATACACCTTGTGATTTAAATCTAATTAAAGTGAAGACTACGCCAAATATTCCACCTTGCATTATTGACATTGCTATAATCCCTGGTATAAGGAAATCTCGGTATTTTTTATTCACACTCTTTATTTCAGTTTTTTCAATGATAATTTGTTGGTCAAATTGTGATTGAGTATTATATTGAGCCTTTAAATAATTGATAGAATTTTCTAATATTGAATATGCTATACCTGATTGTTGGATTTTATTTTTATTAAATTCAAATTGTATTTTATTAGTTAAATTGTCGCCTAAAATAAAGTTATTGGGGATAGTAATTAATGCAGATAAATCTCCGTTTGATAGCTTTGATCGTAAATTATCATTTTTATATTCAGATAAAAACTCGACTATATTTTCTTTGTTTTGATTTGTTAAATAATTGATTAATTTTTCAGAATCAGAATTTTGTGCTAAGTTCGCTATTCCAATTTTTGGAGGAGTATAACTATAAAAATTATAAGATCCTAAAATGATCATTAATACTAATGGGAAAAACATAGCCCAAATTAAGGATTGTTTGTTTCTGAAATACATTTTTAAAGAAGCATTTATTAAAGCTATGTATATTTTCATATGATTATCTTTATGTTAATTGATTTCCTGTTAAATTAATAAAAACATCCTCTAAGTTCGCTTTTTGAGTTACTCTTTGGGATGTGAATCCATTATCCAAGAGTTTTCGTATTAAATTGTTTGGGGAATCTAATGCTACTATATTGCCATTGTCTATAATTGCAACTCTGTCACATAATTCTTGTGCTTCTTCCATATAATGTGTAGTTAATACAATTGTTATCCCTTGGCTTTTGATATTCTTGATTAAATTCCATAAATTTCTTCTTGCTTGAGGATCTAAGCCCGTTGTTGGTTCATCTAAAAATAATACTATTGGGTTATTGATTAACGCTATAGTTATCGAGAATTTTTGTTTTTGTCCTCCGGATAATTCTTTGTAATATGATTTGCTCTTATCTGTTAATTCTACTTTAGATAGCATTTCTTGAGGAGTTTTATTAGTGCTGTATATTTTTGAATATAGGTTAATAGTTTCTTCTAATGTTAGATAATCAAAAAAAGAATTAGATTGTAGTTGTATTCCTATATTAGATTTAATTATTTTTTGATTATCTTTTACTTCTAGTCCATTAATACAAGCTATTCCAGAATCATAATTCCTTATAGTTTCTAATATTTCAAGTGTAGTTGTTTTGCCAGCTCCATTCGGACCAAGCATTCCAAATACTTCACCTTTTTTAACTTTAAAAGATATTCCATTAATGGCTGTAATATCACCATAGGTTTTATATAAATCTTTAACCTTTATTATGTAATCTTTATCAATTGGTTCTTTTGACATAATTATTTCTTTTGAAAAGTATTAAATATAAATGAATTTTATATTAAAATTTATTAACTAACAATAAAGAGTAATATATTGAATTAAATGTTATTATTTTTGTACTATATCTCTCATCGAACTTGGTCCAATGGCACTGTCTAGGTATATCACTTGTCCAGATATATGACTTGCTTTATCTGAAGCTAGAAATACACATAAATTTCCAATATCTTTTGGTTTAACTAACCTATTAAATGGCACTTGTTTGTATAATTCAGTATGGTCTTCAGTATTTGCCCATTCTAAGACGATCTTTAAACCCATATCAGATTCTACAATAGTTGGGGCTATGCAATTAACTCTTATGCCATCCCATCTAAGTTCTTTTGAAATACATTGAGCCATAGTTGATACTGCAGTTTTTGCTGAAGTATAAGCCCATTCTTCTTGCATATATTGTTTTTCAGCTAAAGAAGTTATAAATATAATATCTCCACGTTTATTTTTTTTCATTTCTTTAATTACAGCTTGTGTACAATAAAAACTGCCAAAAAGATGTATATCTATCATTTTTTTAAGTATTTTTTCAGCTTTAGGTGATGAGAAATTATCAAAGTCATGAACTCCTGCATTATTAACTAACATATCTATAGTTCCAAATTTATCTATAGTTTCATTTACCATATCAATTACTTCTTCTTGGTTAGTAATATCTGCTTTAAAAATTATTGCTTTACCTCCTGTATCATTAATTTCTTTTGCTGTATCTAAGGCTGCTTCTTTATTAGATTGATAGTTGATTACAACTTTAGCGCCTTCTTGAGCACAGCGTAAGGCAATACCTTTTCCAATGCCTCTTGAACTTCCTGTAATGATTGCAACACGGTTTTTTAATTCCATAATTCCTCCAATTTAGTTGTAAAAAAATGAATATATTATATTTATTGTCAAATAAAATATATCAGTTAAAGTTTCACTTATAAAGTTTTGATAATCAGTTTGTAAAAACCTAAACAAAAAGCTAAGTTAAACGTTAAATTAAGTATAAAATAAACTTGATAAATATTATGTATACTTATTTTATAGGAGAGATTATTTATGAATAGATATACTTGCCCGCTTTGCTGTTCTAATAGAGTAGAATTTTTAGTTTCTAAATATATTTTTAAACATAATCGAGATTTTATGGTTTGTGTTAATTGTGAGCTAATATTTGTTCCTAATCAATATCATTTAACTGAGGAAGAACAAATAGACAGATATTTACAACATAATAATGATCCTAATGATCCAGGTTATAGAAATTTTTTATCAAAAATTATTAAACCATTAATTAATAATATTCTCCCGGGTTCTAATGGATTAGATTATGGTTCAGGTCCTGGTCCAACATTATCTTTAATGCTTAAGGAAATAGGCTTCTATGTGGAAATATTTGACATATATTTTTCTCCTGACGCTACAGTTTTATCCAGGAAATATGACTTTATAACATGTTCTGAAACTGCAGAGCATTTTGTATCACCAAGGAAAGAATTCGATAGATTTAATGTGATGCTTAAAAATAATGGATGTTTAGTAATTATGACTAGTATGATTAATTCTAAAGATGATTTTTTAACATGGTATTATAATAGAGATCCAACTCATCTGTCTTTTTATACAAAGAATACTATGCGTTGGATTTCCAAGAATTACAATTGGGAAATAAGCTTTTACGGTTCTAGTGTAGTATTATTTAAAAAAAATATTATTATATAAATTAGGAGTAATAATTGGATGACTTAACAAATTTGACTGCAATTGAAGCAGTTAAATATTTGAAAAATCGTGAAATATCTGCAGTTGATTTAGTTAATGCATCGATAAAAAGAATCTCGAAAGTTGATAAAATTGTTAATGCTTTACCAACAGTTGTATTTGATAAGGCGATTGAAGATGCTAACTTTGTAACAAATAATATACCAAAAGATATACCTTGCGGTTATTTGTATGGATTACCTATAGCTGTTAAAGATTTAACTGATGTTAAGGGTGTTATTAGTACAAAAGGTTCAACAATATTTCAAGATTATATCCCAGATAGTTCTGATATATTAGTTGAAAATTTAGAATCAAAAGGTGGAGTAATCATTGCTAAGTCTAATACCCCAGAATTTGGAGCTGGATCTAACACTTTTAATGATGTATTTGGTAAAACTTTAAATCCATGGGATATATCAAAAACATGTGGAGGCTCTTCTGGAGGATCTGCAGTAGCATTAGCTACAGGACAAGTATGGTTAGCTACTGGAAGTGATCTAGGTGGTAGTTTAAGAATTCCAGCAAGTTTTTGTTCAGTGGTAGGTTTGAGGCCGACTGCTGGATTAGTATCTCACGGCCCAACAGTTTTGCCATTTAGTAACTTAGCAGTTGAAGGCCCTATGGGACGTAATGTGATGGATTTATCATTATTATTAGATGCTCAAGCTGGGATAAACATTAAAGATCCAATTAGTATGCATATTAGCCAAGTTTCATATTTAGATTCTGCATCTATGCCTGTTAGGCCATCAAAAATCGGGTATTCTCCTGATTTAGGAATAACTAAAGTAAATTCTGAAGTCTTAGACATATGTTCTCAAGCTTTATCAAAATTTGAAAGTTCTGGCAGTAATATAGAATTAATTGATAGTTATTTTGATAAAGCAGAAGAAACTTTCCAAGTTCTTAGAGCTGCTTATTTTGCTATGAATATGGATAATATATTAAAAACCCATCGTAGTGAACTTAAAAAAGAAATTGTATGGAATATTGAAAAAGGACTATCTTTAAGTTCGGAACAAATATTTAATGCTGAGATAAATAGAGGAGATATAGTTTTAAATACTTCAAAACTTTTCGAACAATATGATGTGTTTGTTTGCCCTACAGTTCTTACGCCTCCATTTGATGTTAATTTACGCTATTTAGAAGAAATTGATGGGATTAAATTTGAAACTTATATTGATTGGTTAGTTTTAACTTTTGCTTTAACTTTAACTGGATGTCCAGTTATTTCAATTCCTTGTGGTTTTACAAAATCTGGCTTGCCTATAGGATTGCAAATTATGGCTCCGTGGAATCAGGAAGGTAAGTTGTTATCAATTTCAGCTTATTTTGAAAGTATTTTAGAGGTACATAATAAAGTTCCAATATTACCTATAGAGAAAAATTAAATTTTCTAATTTGAAGAAGGGTAAGTAATTGATTTAGCTGAGTCAGCTAAATCAGCTAATAGCATTGAAAGTTCAAATTCTTTAAGTTCATGCGTAATTAGAATATTTCCGTATTCTAAAATGTAGCCTCCATCTATTTCGACTTCGGTTCTAGCAGAATCCCAAAACTGTTTGTCAATTTTTGATATGTCGTTAAAAAATATTATACTTATAGGATAATTACCTGGTTGAACCACATAATTAGCTCCATCATTGCTGCCGAAAAGTTTATTTAGCTCATCACTTATGGGATCTTTATTTAAAAGTCCATGTTTGTCGAAAGATTTTTCAACCTCAGTTAGACTCTCAAATTTCCTGTCTGGTCTTAATTTTGTCTCAAGTAATAATTGTCTGTATCCTGGTGTTGGTATATTAGCAGTAGGAGATATTGTGGGTGTGAGTATTCCTGTATTATTGTCAATTGAATTATTTGCATTACTGCATGCTGATAAAATTAGGAATAGAATAACTGAAAAAATAAGTATTTTTGAATTTTTTTTGTTTAAATTTGCCATAATTTTCCTGTCTTTTAAATTTTTTCGTTTTCACTATGATATTTTTTAAAATATAAGGATAATAAAATCATTAATCCGAAAACTTCAATAAATAGAGCTATTCCAATAGTATTAGATAAGAATTCTGAAAAATCAAATTGAAAAAATTGCCAGTATAAATATAAATTATTTACTAATAATAAACCTAATGATGCATAAATAAAATTTATAGTCTGATAAATCTTCATAAAAGTCTCACTGGATTTTTTGAAAAAATTTAATGAAATGTATTGTTTTGTATAAAATGATATTATAACAGTAATAAACATTTTTTTTATATTTTTTATAGGTGTGTAAATGGAAAAATTGAATATTCTTAGTATTAATGCTCATCCGCATGACTTTACTCATATGGCTGCGACTTTAGGAATACATAAAGCTAAAGGTGATAATGTTACGGTTGTATCTGTTACATCAGGGTTAAACACTCATAATGAAAAATTACATGATGAACTAATGAAACCTGTTGAAGACAGGGATCCAGTAATTGTTAATCAAGATTATAATGAATTAGAAAAAATAAAAAAATTAGAGTTAAAAAATGCATGTAATATTTTTGGTATATCAGATGTAAGGGTATTAGGTTATCCACAGCCTTTTAGATTAGATATATATCCCAAAGTTATAGAAAGTATTACTAGTATAATATTAGATATACGTCCTAGTATACTTATCATGCAAAGTCCTTATTCTAAAGGTCATCATGGAAGAATAGGAGTTAGTGCTGATGACCATATAGAAACATCAAAAGCTACATTAGAAGCTAAGGAGGCTGCAGCAATACCAGGTTTGCATCAAAAGGCCCCACATACTATTCCTACTATTTTGTATCCTGGGGTTTATTTTAATAATGATGAATTTGATTTTATAGTTGATATAAGTGAATGGTTTGAAAAAAGAGTTGAAGCTGAATCACTATATATTAGTCAAGGACATACATTAGAATGGTCAAGAAGACGTTTATTAGTAAGTCTTGGTAATACTGGTTGGTTTTCTAATACATTATATGGAGAATCTTTTGTACGAGAAAAGCCTGAATTAGTGACTGAAATACCTTTTTCACCTCTTGCTTTAAGAACATTAAAAGAACCAGTTTCAGGAAAATACAAGAGAATGGTTGGTAAAAAAGGTTTAGACTTTTAGCTTATAGCTCATATATTTTTTGTATTTATCCTAGTTAAAATAGGTACAGCAATTGTACCTAAAGCAACAATTATAGAAATTGCAGCTGTAATTCTAGCTAAAAACCCTGGCATGTCTTCTATAGTCCAAATAGCTAATAATAATAATAATGCTAAAATACTAATAGCTATTGTAGTTAATCTTTGAGATATTAATATAAACTTTGTAACAGGTTTTGCTATTAGTATTAATAGAATATGATTAGTCGAAAATGAAAATATACCAAATGTTGCAGTTACTTTGAAAAATATATCTTCACCCACTGGTTCTCCAACCCATATTAATAATAAAATAAGGCTAAAGAAAAATGTACAAGATATAAAACCAAATTTTGATATGAATTGGTAACGATATCTTTCCAGATAAAATAAACTAGGTAATGAGACGATACTGAAACCAGCTAAAGTAGCAGCAGTTCCTAAAGTTTTGAATTCTATTTCGCCAAAATCTCCTATTAGTATGAGTATGATCCCTATTATTGCACTAATTAAAAGACAAAATACAAGAGTAATGAATGCTAATTTTGTGGGTTTTAAATAACTTGAATTTTTTGATTTATCTATAATCTTAAACCTCTTCAATTAGATTTGTAATTCGAAATAGCAAATTCTAATTGAGGCAATGTGATATTACCTCCACTAGCAATTAATGCTACTTTTTTTCCTTTGATCTGGCTTTTGATTTTTATTGCGGCTGCTAAAGAAGCTGCACCAGCATGTTCAATAAGGTTATGAGTTTTTTCAAGATAAATTACTATTGATTCGAGTAACTCTTTCTCTGTAACTAATATAAAATCATCTAACATATTTTTTAATATTTCTTGAGTAAATTCGTAACCCATAGCTGTTGCTAATCCTTCTGCAATAGTATTCATAGGGGATTTAACTATTTCCCCTTTCTTCCATGATAAATATGCACCTTTAGCATTTTCTGCTTGAACAGCAATGATTTTAATATTTGGGTTTATAGCTTTTGCTACTACACATGCTCCACATGTACCACTGCCTCCACCTAAAGGTACAATAATTATATCTATGTCAGGTTCATCTTCTAAGATTTCTAAAGTATAAGTTCCTGTTCCTTCTACTAGTTTAGGCTCGTTTGCAGAGTGTACATAAAAATAACCATCTTCTTTTGATAGTGATTCTGCGTGATTTCTAGCCTGATCAAATTCTTTCCCATGGAATATTAATTCAGCACCTAGCCTTTTCATTGAAGCAACTTTATCTGCATTTGTACCTTCTGGGACTACAACTGTTACTTTTACATTAAATATTTGACCGGCATATGCAATTCCTTGACCAAAATTACCTGTTGAAGAAGATATAACTCCTTGTTTTTTTTGTTCAGTCGTCATCTGAGCTATAGTATTTAATGCACCTCTAAGCTTAAAAGCACCAAGAGATTGATGATTTTCATGTTTAACAAAAATTTCTGCATCTATAATTTCGTCTAAGGATGGATAATGATGTAATGGAGTCCTAGTAATATAAGGAGAGATTCTCTTCTGAGCTTTAATTACATCATTTAAATTTGGTATTTTGTACACAGTAGGCTCCTGAAATCTATTATAAAGTTTTAATTATATTCTATATCATTTGTTTTATTAAAAGAAGAATTATTTTTAATAAACATTATTATAAATTTGACTTCATTTATTTTGAATTGTAAACTTCAAATTGAAAAAAAATTACGGGAGGAGCTTAATTTATTAGGCTGAGAGGGCAATTTAATATTTGTCGACTCCTAAATATACCTGACCTGGATAATTCCAGCGGAGGGAATGTAAAAATCCCGAATACTTATTTAGTTCTTCTCTCTTCTCGAACATATTTTTTTGGTGTTGGAGTTAATTTTGGATATATCTTTACAAAATATAAGTAAATCATTTGTACAAAAAGATTATAGTACGTTAAATATCTTTAATAATATGAATTTAACTGTGGAAAATGGGCAACTAGTTAGTCTACTTGGGCCTAGTGGATGTGGTAAAAGTACTCTTCTTAATATTATTGCTGGCATTGAAATTCAAGATGAAGGTGACATTTATCTAGATAAATGTATTTCAGAAAACCGTTTAGGTATTTCAGGTTACCTACAACAAAAAGATTTATTGCTTCCATGGAGAAATGTTTTAGATAATGTGATTTTAGCTTTAGAACTTAAAGGAGATTCTAAAAAAGAATCTATTCGGAAAGCAATAAATTATTTAGAGAAATTCGGATTGAAAGGGTTTGAATATGAATATCCGTATAATATTTCTGGCGGTATGAGACAAAGGGCTGCATTTTTAAGAACCTTATTAGCAGATCAAAGATTGTTTTTATTAGATGAACCTTTTAGTGCACTTGATTCATTTAATAGAGCAAAAATGCAAGATTGGCTACTTAATTTAAAAAAAGAATTAGATAAAACGATAATACTGGTAACTCATGATATTGATGAAGCTATATTGTTATCAGATAGAATATATGTGATGAGCAATGTTCCAGCTCGTATTATATTAACTGAAGATGTAAGGTATCCTAGGTTAAATACTGTAACAATGTTTTCAGATGAAAATTATTTAAGAACTAGAAAAAATATATTAGATGCGTTGTCAGGCTTAGATACATAAATATGCTTAATTTAATACTGAATAATAAAATTATAAATAATATTCTTTCATTTTTACCTGCTCTATTAATAATATTAAGTTTAGTTTTATTGTGGGAGTTCTGTGTTTATATATTTGATATTCAGAAATGGTTATTACCTTCCCCTTCTTCTGTATTGAAAGATTTGATTAACAATCCAATTATTTTTTTAAACCATACTTACGTTACTTTAATTGAGATATTTATAGGTTTTATGTTAGCAGTAATAATAGGAATATTATTAGCTTCATTAATTGTAATGTTTAATATAGTTGAAAAAAGTTTATACCCTTTGTTAATTGCATCTCAAACTATCCCTATAATTGTAATTGCTCCTATTTTATTAGTATGGATTGGTTATGGGTTATTACCAAAAGTAATTGTAGTGGCTTTAATCAGTTTTTTTCCTATCGTTGTTAATACTGTTGATGGGATGAAATCTATAGACAGAGATTTATTAAATTTACTTCGTACAATGGGAGCTAATAAATGGCAAATATTTACCAAAATTAGAATTCCTAACTGTTTGCCATTCTTTTTTTCTGGTGCTAGAGTTGCAGCTACATTAAGTGTGATTGGAGCTGTGATTGGAGAATGGGTAGGCGCTAGTGAGGGCCTTGGTTATTTAATGATCAGATCAAAACCTTTGTTTCTTACTGAAAGAGTATTTGTAGCTATTTTTATTTTATCTTTAATAGGAATATTATTATTTCTACTGCTTTTAATAATAGAAAAACTATCTATTCCATGGGCAAATAATAAAAAATTTAATTAGTATTATAGTATGAATTTTTCAAATTAAGGAGAAGACATGAAGAGAATTAGTATGTTAATTATTTTAGGTGTATTTTTCATTGCTAATATAACAGCATGTGACATGATTAGAGATGATACTTCAAGAAATCTAGATGCAAAAACTAATGTGAAAATAGCATTAGACTGGTATCCTAATGCTAATCACACAGGTTTTTTTATAGCTAAAAATAAAGGTTATTTTAAAGACGAAGGACTTAATGTGACTTTGTATACTCCTTCAGACCCTTCAACTGTTTTACAAACGGTAGGAAGTGGGTCCGATGATTTTGGTATAAGTTACCAACCAGATGTTTTACTTGCTAGAGCTCAAGGAGTACCTGTTGTTTCAGTATTAGGTATAGTTCAACATCCATTAAATTCGATAATGACTTTAAAAAAATCTAATATTAAGACCCCTAAGGATTTGATTGGAAAAAAAATTGGTTATCCTGGTATTCCTACTGACGAGCCTTTACTTGAAACTATGTTGAAATCTACAGGACCTTATGGGTTAAATGATGTGGATTTAGTAAATGTAGGTTTTAATCTCTCAGAGTCATTGATATCTGAAAAAGTTGACGCTATTATAGGCGCATATTGGACTCATGAAAGTATATTAATGGAAAATAAAGGATATCCTATAAATATTATGAAAGTTGAAGACTGGGGAGTTCCTGACTATTATGAATTAGTTTTAGTTACAAATGAAGATAAACTTGATAATGATTCATATATAGTTGAAGCTTTTATAAAAGCACTTAGTAAAGGATTTGAAGATGCAATTAATGATCCACAATTAGGTATTGATATCCTTATTAAAGAATCCAATGATGAAATAGATGAATCAATAGATAGACTTGGTGTAGATCTATTAGTAAATGAATGGATGGATAGTTCAGGACATTTTGGAGTGCAAAAGTTAGATAAATGGCAATCTTTTAGTAATTGGATGTTTCAAAAAGGATTACTTACTGAAAATTTAAAAGTTGAAGAAGCGTTTACTAATAAATTTATAAAATAAATAATTATTATAATATAGAGGTTAATTATGATTAAAACATTATCTGCAATATTAGTTGAACCAAAAAGGCCATTAGAAATTGAAGAGTTAATTCTGCCCGACCCTACTTCTAAACAAGTTGTTGTAGAGCAAACAGCAAGTGGATTATGTCTTTCTCAAGTTCATGAAATAGATAAAACTCCTTTAGATCAATGCCCAAGAATAATTGGTCATGAAGGTGTAGGTATAGCAACTCATATTGGGTCAGCAGTTACTTCTATAAAAGAAGGCGACCATGTTATTACAACTTGGGTTCCAAGATCTAATTTTACAGGTCGAAATTTTGTAGACAACCTTACTACAGGAATAAAATATAAAGGTAAAATGGTAACAGGTAAAATTGGTACTTTTTCTCAAAAATGTTTAGCAGATGAGGAGTTAGTTGTTCCTATTTCGTCAGAGTATTATAGTGAAGAAGCTTCAATTGTTGGATGCGCTGTTTTGACTGGTGCTGGTTCTGTTTTACATACAGCTGCAGTTAGACCTGAAGATTCAGTAGCAGTTGTTGGAGTTGGAGGAGTAGGATTGTCAGCTATTAAGATGGCATCTTTATTACAGGCTTATCCTATAATTGCTGTAGATATATCAGATGACAAATTAGATTTTGCTAAAAAATGGGGTGCGACTCATACAATAAATTCTACTAAAACTGATCCAGTAAAACAGTTATTGGAAATTTCTAAATATGGAGTTGATTTTGCATTTGATGCTGTTGGAACTAAAAAAACCCATGAAATAATTTTGCCAATGGTTAAAGGTGGAGGTCCTGGAGCTTATAATACTGGTGGTACAGCTGTATTAATAGGTTGGCCAGACGATACTATGGAAATGATACCAAGAGATTTTTTATTTCATCAACGTCAATATAGAGGAAGTCATGGAGCTGCAGAGCCTGATAAAGATTTTAAAATGTATCTTAGATTAGATTCTGAAGGTAAATTTCCTTTAAAAGAGCTTGTTACAAAAAAATATGATTTTGCTGACATCAATCAAGGTCTTGATGATTTGAAAAATGGAAAAATATTTGGAAGAGCATTGGTAATATTTTGAAAAGTAATTAAAATTGTAATGTTTAAGGATTTTTAATATGAGTAATGATTTATTGTTTGGTAAATTAGAAGATAATTTAAATCATAAATTAGATGAATTTCCAGGAGTTGCAGGTCTTGCTATAAAAGATTTAACTAGTGGTATTGAGATTTCTATAAATGGAAATGAAATATTTCCAACAGCATCTATAATTAAAATTCATATACTGACTTATTTGTTAAAAATGTCAGAATCAGGTTCTGTAAATATAAATAAGAGGATTAATGTAGATGAATATGAATTTATAGGTGGTACAGGAATACTTAAATATTTAAAAGGAAAACCTGAACTTACATTAAGAGATATTGCTGTATTAATGATAATGTTATCTGACAATACTGCAACAAATATATGTATAGATTTATTAGGAATAGAAAATATAAATTTATTTATTTCAGATATGGGTCTTAATTCTACTAAACTTAATCGTAAAATGATGGATGAAAATGCAATTATAAAAGGAGAAGAAAACTTATCTACTCCTAAAGAACTAACCAAGTTATTAGAAAAACTATATTCAGGATTACCATCAAAATCTGTATCTAAGGATGTTTTAGCAATTATGTCAGAACCTAAAAATTCTTGTTTGAATATATCTACTCCTTCAGAAGTTATTGTAGCTAATAAAGGAGGAGGTATGGAACATGTCAGAGGTGATTCGGGGATAATATTTTTAAAAAATAGACCCTATATTATCTCTATTTTGACAAAATCTTGTTATAAAAGTTCAGAATTTCAAGAAAAATATATTCTTGAAATAGCTAAAGATGTATTTGAAATATTTAATGTTATATCAAATACTAATCAACATGGACTATCGATTCCAAAAAATATGAATTTATAAGGGATTGTATATGAAGGATATTGATTTACACGATAAAGTTGCCATAATAACAGGTGGAGGAAGAGGTATAGGTAGGGAAATTGCTTTAGTACTGGCAGAATATGGTGCTGATATTATAATTGTTTCTAGGTCTACTGATGAATTAGAAAATACAGCAGAAGAAATTAAAAAACTTGGTAGAAATGTATTACCTTTATGTATAGATGTAACTCAATCAGGTCAAGTAGATTATATGGTAGAAAAATCAATTGAAAAATTCGGAAAGATAGATATATTAGTAAATAATGCTGGTCAACTTTTAAGAGCTCCTGTTGTACCTTTAAATGAAGTTGAATTACATCCTCCACAAGTTACTCGCTACTCAGATGCAAGAATAACTGATGAAGAATGGGATAGCGTAATAAATACTAACTTAACTGCTGTTTTTTATTGTTGTAGAGCTGTTGCTCCTCATATGATAAGTCGTGGATATGGGAAAATTGTTAATATTAGTTCCAATAATTCTACCCAAGCTTTTCCTTTAGTTTCTGCTTACAATGCTAGTAAAGCTGCTGTAAATATGTTGACAAAAGTATTAGCGTTGGAATGGGCAGAATCTAATATATTAGTGAATGCAATAGGCCCTGGTGATTATAATACTAAAATGACAGAACCAACCTGGGTTGATCCTGTAGCACGCAAAAAACACTTAGATGGAATACCGCTGGGCAGAGAAGGTTCTCTAAGGGAGCTAGCTGTTTTAGCTGCTTATTTATCTAGTCCTGCAACTGATTATATGACTGGCCAAATAATTTATATGGACGGGGGTTTAACTGCAAAATAATTTATAAGATATTTAATAATTTTGCAGCAGTTTGACCCATAATCATATTTAATTCATTTTGAGTCATGCCAGTATTATTTTTATAATGATTTTCAATCCATTTTCTAGATTGTTTGTAAGTACAAAACCTGTTTTGAAAAGGCATATCAGTACCATAATGTAAATTTCCAAAACCAATATTATTTATCAATTCATCTAAAATTGGCCATATATCAACATAAGGAAATTCAAATATATCTCCTATTCTTACAGGAAAACATACTTCCATATAAAGATTTGGATTGTTAAACGGAGCCCATATATCCTTTGGCAAGGTTATATGGTTATTCTCCAAAAAGATTCTCCATGGAAAACCATGAGTTATACTACATTTATTATTTGGATATTTATCCATCCATTTCATTAGGATATTTAATTCTTTTAAATATCCATTTACAGCATCTTTATTTGAAAAATTTTGAGCTTTGAAATTTGGGCCTGTTCCTAAAGTGAAAAATATTGGGACATTTAATTTTGTAATTGTTTGCCAAAAATATTCATATATACCACTATCCCATGGTTGATTGCTTTTTAAATAACCTAAAGGATTAAATTTAATTGCATGTAAATTTAATTCTTTAATTGCATATACTACGTTTTCTATGACTGATTCTGGGTTGTCTTCAATAAGCCATTCGTCTACGGAAGCCATGGATAAAATTCTTTTCGGATAGAGTTTTACGCATTGAGATTGATAAATATTACTTCTACCTAAACTAGGATTTGTATGTAATAAAGCTATATCTATTCCAGCATAATCCATCTCTGAAATTAAGCTATGTGGAGTGAATTCTAAGTTTCTTAAATTGGGAGGGTAATAATATTGCGTATATAATTTACCGTTTGTTTTCCAAAGTACTCTTCCCGTTTTATTATCAATATCAAATTTCATATTCGATTCTGTTTTTGATAAGATTGTTCGGTCAGTAAGACTTATTAATGGTTGATGATGGCTTTTATTTGCATCTTTTATCCAATTGAGATGTTCTTCTTTGTTTTCATAGCCATCAATGTCATTAGCTGGTTTAAAACAGTATGTGTGAGAATCAATTATCATGAATTTCCATTTCCAGAAAATATAAAGTATATTTTTCAGTTTAATATATTATAGTAATATAAAGAGTAATTATGTATTACAAGATAATACATAAAAAATATATTAATATAAATCTATAATATTGTTAATTTGGAGGATTTATGCTAAATAAATGTGAAAAAAATATTACTGGTTATGCGATAAGTAGAGAGGATTATTATAAAATGGTAATAGATAATCTGGAAAATGATTTAATCAAATTACTAATTCAGAATTAATTTATATTGTGGAAACTATATTTGAAGAATTTAATATAGATTTAAGTGCTAGTGCTATTTTTAATGCATTTGTGTCAGATAATTACTCTGTATTTTTAGATAATTCGCTAAATTCTTCTACTTTGTTAAATTATTCATATATTACATCTGATCCATTTTTAATTATTACAAGTAAAGGAAATAATATAAAAATAAAAGAAAGGGAAACAGAGAAAGAATTTTTTGGAAATCCATTTAATATATTAAATGAATTAATAGATAAATATAATTTTGATGACAATATTAACATTGCTCCATTTCAAGGCGGTGCAATTGGTTATATGAGTTATGAAATGAGACATCATATCGAGCATATGCCATCTCATGCTTTAGACTACTTGGAATTACCAGAAATGTGTTTTGGTTTTTATGACTGGGTAATTTCTATAAACCATAGTAAAAATACTACAACTCTAATTTCAACAATTTTGCCAAACAATAATCATAATTCTGCCACTAATCGTATTGAATGGGTTAAAAATAAAATTAAAAATTCTAGTAACTTAACAAAGGAAAAAAGTAAAATAAAAGTTGGCAAATTGAAATCTAATTTTTCTGAAAAACAATATTTAGATTCAGTCAGAAAAGTAAAATATTATATTGAAAAAGGAGATGTATATCAAGTTAATATTGCTCAACGATTTGAGATTGAATTAGAAGAAAAAACATGGGATTTATATAAAAGGTTAAGACAAATTACCCCATCTAATTATTCAGCTTTTCTTAGATATCCTGAATCAGATATATTAAGTACATCTCCGGAACATTTTGTTTCATTAAAAGAATCTTTGGTTCATTCAAAGCCTATGAAAGGCACTAGACCACGAGGAAGCAATAAGAAATCAGACAATGAATTGTTAAATGATTTAAAAAATAGTTTGAAAGATAGAACTGAAAATTTAATGATAGTTGATGTAGTAAGAAATGATTTAGGTAAAGTTTGTCTGCCAGGTTCTATAAATGTAAAAAATTTATTTAAAATTGAGAAATACGAACATGTTTTTCAGATGATTACAGATATATATGCTGAATTAAATGATAAATATAATATTGTGGATTTGTTAGAGTCATGTTTCCCTGGAGGGTCAGTAACTGGTGCTCCAAAAATTCGTGCTATGGAAATCATAGATGAAATAGAACCTGTCCAAAGAAATGTTTATTGTGGAGCTATAGGTTATTTTGGGTTTAATGGCAATATGAAGACATCTATTCCAATTCGTACAATGATTGTAAAAAACAATATAGGATATTTTCATGTGGGTGGAGGTATAATTTATGATTCAAATCCATCTATGGAATATCAAGAAACATTAGATAAGGCTAAAGGATTTTTTAAGGCTTTGAATATTATTAATTAATAATATTCCTGTAATTTTCTACAACATCTTTTGCTCCTTTAGCTATAAACCCAAGTTCGCCTCCATCTTCAACAAATAGCATGCCGCTATTAATCAAGTCTTTTGCAGATTTTGTGTTTGCAGGGGTAGTCCCAAAAGGAACATTATATTTTTTACAAATTTCTAATATTTCTTTTAACGGATTAATAACATCTGGGTGTGACCAGTCTAGAGGTTGTCCCATCTCAATTGAAAAATCTCCAGGCCCTACATAAACCATATCAACACCAGGTGTACTTATTATGTGTTCGGCATTTTTATATCCTAATTTAGTCTCAATATGGATAACTGTAGTAGTTTCCATATCTTGGTCTAACATCCATTGTTTCCAATCAGTAACTGGTTTGTAATCGCTATTTCCTAAATTCCCATCGGCTGCACGAGTTCCTATTGGTGGGAATTTAATATAATTTATTAGTTCTTCAACTTGATCACGTGTTTCAGTTCTTGGAAGTTGTATGCCAACTACTCCTATCGCTAGTAATTTGGCAATTTCTTGGCGTTCTAATTGTGGAGTTTTAGCTATTGGAGGTAATCCGAAAGCTCTTGAAGCTAATACAGTATCAGACAGGGATTCAAAATCAAAGTATAAATGTTCATAATCAATAAATAGAAAATCGTAACCAGCTTCTTTATATATCTTTGCTAATGAAGGTCTAGAATATTCATTAATCATTCCTCCTAGAAGTAACTCTTTATTAGCAAGGCGGCTTTTTAGTTCTCTTCCAGGGCCGCCATTTGGATATAAAAATTTAGTTAAATCTTTTTGCTCATTTATTTTTTTCATTTCTCTCCTTTAATCAAAATTCAATTATTGCTCGTGCAACTTTGCCTTCTTCTAAAGCTTTAAATCCTTCATTAATAGATGATAAAGGAATTCTCATTGAAATCATATTATCTAATTGAAGTTTTTTATTCATATACAAATTTGCTAATTTAGGAAAATCTATTCGAGGCCTGCTCATACCATAAGATGTTCGAATGATTTCTTTGTCACCCATCATTAAGTTAAATGGAAATGTTACTTCTTCTCCAAATGGCGTTTTACCTAATATCACTACCCTGCCACCTGGACGTGAAGCTTCTAGGGCTTGTTTAATAGATATATTTTGTCCTGCAGCTTCTATGGAGCAGTCAGCTCCTCTGCCATTTGTTAAATCTTTTATAAACTCAAAGGGGTTATTATCTGTTGAGTTTATTATGTGAGTAGCACCTACGTCTAAAGCTGTTTTTAGTTTTTCATTATTAATATCTACGGCAACAATAGTAGATGCTCCAGCTATTCTTGCTCCTTGGATTGCGCTTAATCCTACAGCTCCACAACCTATAACAATCACACTAGTTTCTGGTTTGATTCTACCAGCATATACGGCACCTCCAAATCCTGTCATAACTGCACAGCCTAGTAAACATGCTCTATCTAAAGGGAAATCTTTTCTAACAGGAACTGCCCCTTGTTGAGGAATTATAGTATATTCAGCATGTGAAGATACGCTACTGTAATGATAGACTGGTTGATTATTTAAGTACATTTTTGCTTTACCATTGTAAAGCAATCCTTTTGTTCTCATTTTTCCCATTTCTTCACACAATATAGGCTGTCCTTGATCACAATAAAAACAATACCCACAGTTAGGTTCCCAAGAACATACCACATGATCACCTTCTTTTACTAACGTTACTCCATCCCCTATTCTATCTACTATACCTGCTCCTTCATGCCCTAAAACAGCAGGTAATATTTGAGGTTGATATCCCTTCATAGTTTCCCAGTCAGTATGACATAACCCGCTAGCTACTATTTTTATTCGTACTTCTCCTGGACCAGGTTCTTTTAGTTCTAATTCTTCAATAATTAAATCAGAGGGTGTTTGGTGTAAAACGGCTGCAAGCATTTTCATATTTTATAACCTTTCAAAATTGCATCTAATTTCTTATTGGCATGTGACTTAGTATAACGTACCATTTAAATTGGTCAAAAAAATTTATTCACATTAAACTATTTAATATAACGAAAGTCTTATTAATATAACGAAAGTCTTAAAATGGAAAAATCTAACGAACATATTCGAAACCTAGCGATTATTGCTCATGTCGATCATGGCAAAACAACATTAGTGGATTCTTTACTTAAACAAGGTATATTAACTAGAGATAGTGAAAAATTAGGTAATTTAATTATGGATAGTAATCCATTAGAACGTGAGAGAGGTATTACCATTTTAGCAAAAAATACTGCTGTTACATATAAAGATATTAAAATTAATATTATTGATACTCCAGGTCACGCTGATTTTAGTGGTGAGGTTGAGAGGATTATGCATATGGCTAATGGTTGTTTATTAGTAATAGATGCTGTAGATGGTCCTATGCCCCAAACACGTTTTGTATTGGATCAAGCATTAAATAAAGATGTTGTACCGATGGTATTAATAAACAAAATTGACAGACCAGAAGCTAGAATACCTGAAGTTATAGAAATGGTACATGACTTATTTTTAGACACAGCTAAAACTGCAGATCAATTAGATTTCCCTATATTATATTCTTCAGCACGTGATGGATATGCAATAAAGGATTTAGATTCTCCTAAGTTAGATATGGCACCATTATTAGATGCTATTATAGAACATATTCCATCTCCCAAAGGTGATCCGAACTCTTCTTTACAAATGCTTGTAGCTGCTTTGGATTATGATGTTTATTCAGGTCAAGTTGCTATAGGTAGAATCTTTAATGGTAGAATAAATCCAAAAAAACAAATTTGTTTAATAAAAGGTATTGACGGAGTAACCACTTCATATGTTATTGAAAAAGTACATGTTTTTGACGGTGTAAAACGTCTAGAAGTTAATAATGCTCAAGCTGGAGATATAGTATCAGTTTCAGGTTTAGAAAATATTTCAATAGGAGATACTATATGTGATTTAGAAAATCCATTACCATTACCTTCTATTCATATTGATGAACCTACAGTTAAAATGACTATTTTAGTAAACAATTCTCCATTTATGGGTAAAGAAGGAGTACATTGTACATCTAGATTAATATTAGATAGATTAAATCAAGAATTAAAAACTAATTTAAGTTTAAAACTAGAACCAACTTCAACTCCTGAAGCCTTTATTGTTTCTGGTAGAGGAGAACTTCATTTATCTATTTTGTTAGAAACTATGAGAAGGGAGTTGTATGAATTTCAGGTTTCAAAGCCTGAACCTGTTTTTAAAAAAGTTAACAATATTCTTCTTGAACCTTATGAACATTTAGTGATGGATACCAGGCAAGAATTTCTTGGTGCATTAACTGAAGAATTAGTATCAAGATTAGGGAAATTTTCAGATATGAGCAGTAATTCTGATGGCAACATAAGATTAGAATATGATATTCCGACTCGTGGATTGATAGGATTTAGATCGATTTTTATTAGAATAACTAGAGGTAATGGTATTTTAAATAGTGTCTTTGATGAATTCAAGCCTAAAATAGGTGAAATAAAATTAAGAGCTTCAGGTAGATTAGTAGCTTCTAAAAATGGCAAAGCAGTAATTTTCGGTTTATTAAATTCTCAAGAAAGAGGTTCTACTTTTGTAGAACCTGGTACAGATATTTATGAAGGTATGATTGTTGGAATGCATTCTAGAAATCAAGATATTCATGTTAATGTTTGTAAAGAGAAAAAATTAACTAATATGAGGTCTTCAACTGCTGATATTACTAAGCGTCTTAGTCCATCTATTAAGATGACTTTAGAAGAATCATTAGACTTTATTGCTATTGATGAACTATTAGAAGTTACTCCGAAAAATATTAGATTGAGAAAACGAGAACTAAATTAAATAAAGTTTACATATAATACTTGAAATTATTACTTGTGTTATCATTATTAATTAATAATAATATTGAATAATAATTTAAAACTAATGATTAAAAAATATCTTAATATCATATTAGAGGTTCTCTTTTTAGCATTTGGCCCAGCATTTATTCTTACTGCTTTGGGTATAAGTGCTGGAGTAATATGGGGTTGGTCAATAGGTAATACTCCGGTATTTGTATTTTTTGGATTTATGACAGGTTTATTACCAGGATGTATTTTGGGGCATATTGCTGCTAAACAAACTTCTAATGATAAAAGATTGTTGTATTCTTATGCTGCAGGAGGAATTGTAGGTATACCAATGATTTTAATTGGATTAATTGGATTAATATATAAATTAGTTACTACTTTAATTTAATTAATTCAAACTCTACTTTTCCAGATTGTACTAGATCTCGTATGTTTCTTTGCTCAGAGTTTAAAGTACTATTTGCAGTTTTAAATTCAACAAGTATAATTTTATCTTTTTCAAACTGTATTCCATCTATAGGTTTTCCTAAAAATTTGAAATTTCTCTTGTCCCATGGAAAAGTTTCCATGAAAGGTATGAATTGCTCTGTGATTTGACCATATAAAGTACTTTGACTACGTTTGCGCATATCTAAATCTGAGAATAGCTTTCTTGTATGTATATTACTTTTAATTAATAAAATTATAATTGACCAGCTAATAATTAAAACTATAAATAATGATAAAAAAATTATTGACATTATGTTCATAATTACCTCAATATTCATATAGTGTTATTTAATTTTATGAAATAAATCAGGTGGTATTTGAAAAACCATAACCTTATATCTTCTAATGGCGGATTATTTTACGGTTGGATTATTCTATTTATTTCAATATTAATATTATTTTTTTCTATGGGTATGCGCAATAGTGTAAGTGTATTCTTTATACCTATGGCAGATGAATTTGATTGGAATAGAACAACTATATCTATTGTATTTTCTGTAGGTTGGCTAATAAATGGAGTTACTCAGCCAGTAATTGGAGGGATTTATGATAAATTTGGTGGAAGATATGTGATATCTTTTGGTTTATTAATTATGGGACTCTCTACTGCATTAATTAGTGTTACTAATAATTTTTGGTATTTTTTATTGATGTATGGATTGATCATGTGTACTTCTGCGGGTGCTTCTTCAGTTGTTACAGTCCAGCCTTTGTTGGCAAGATGGTGGTATAAACGAAGAGGAGCTATTTTAAGTATAAGTAGCTTAGGTATATCCTTAGGTTCAATGTTTTTACTTCCCTTTTCATCATATATTATTCAAATATTTGATTGGAGATTTACTTGGGTAGTTTTGGGAGGGTTTTTATTAGTTGTATCATTTATTGCAGTTATTTTTTTACGTAATAATCCTTCAGATATTGGCTTGTTACCATTTGGTATCAAAGATAATTCTAATAATAAATCTAAGAATTCAACTATTGTTAAAGGGCCATTAGAAGTGACTTCATGGAAGGATGCTTTTAAGCATGTTCCAGCTTGGCAGTTAATTTTTTCTTATATGATATGTGGATTAACTACTTCATTTATGTCAGTCCATTTTATCCCACTAGCAATTGATAGAGGATTTTCAGTTAATGAAGCTTCTATAGCATTTAGCATATTATATGGTTTTACACTAACAGGAGTGCTGATTTCTAGTCTTTTTGTAGAAAGATTTGGACAGAAAAATTTCTTAACGTATGTTTATTTTGTAAGAGCATTTGCATATATAGTATTGTTATTTGGACCAATGTATTTAGGTTTATGGACCTTTGTGATTCTAGCTGGATTTTCATGGGTAGTAACAGCACCATTAACAATTACATTGTTAACAGATATTTATGGTTTAAAAACTGCAGGTACTTTGGCAGGTATTGCTACTTTAGCTCATCAAATTGGAGGTTCATTAAATATTATATTAGCGGGAGTTTTATTTGATAAATATAATTCATATTTTGCTATATTTACTATATCTTTAGTATTATTAATTTTTGCAGGAATAATTACAATGAATATACAGGAAGATAAATTATCTGTTAGACGAATTAAGAATTTGAATACAAACTTTGACGGTGATACAAATATTCATAGTAAAATATCAATGTAATTTGAATTTTGACACAAAAAATATTAAGTTATAGATAGATAATCATTTAGGAGAATAATATGAGAGATTATATTACTTATTTTAATGGTGATTGGTTACCATGGAGTCAGGTTCATGTAGATATAGATGATTTAGGTTTTCAATTAGGGGATGTAGTGTTTGAGTATGCTAGAACATTTAATGGTAAACCTTTTACATGGGAAGCACATATTGATAGATTATATAGGTCTTTACAGTATGTTCGTAATAATATAAATGTTACTCAAGATGAAATGCTTAAGATACATTATGAAATTATTGAAAAAAATGAAATGTATAGAGATGAAGTTGGGGATTTTAATATTATCGCTTTTGTTACCAGAGGTTTATCTTTTGAAGGTAAAGGAAATGTATTTGTAAGAGTTAAGCCGATTAATTTTAGTGATTTTATACCTTGGTATGAAAATGGAGTACATGGAGTAATTGCAAAAGCTAGAAGTTATTCAAGCGTTTCATTAGATCCCAAAGTAAAACATCATAGTAGAATGAATATGGTACTTGGTACTTTAGAAGCCAGAGATGTAGATATTGATGCATCTCCAATCTTTATGGATGTTGACGGAAATATATCTGAAGGCAATGCATTTAACATAATGATAGTTAAAGATGGAGTAATTAAAACTCCAACTGATAAGTCAATATTACAAGGTGTATCTAGGTCTGTAGTAATTCAATTAGCAAAAAACATAGGTATTCCAATTACTGAAGAAAACATTCAACCATATGATTTGTATACAGCTGACGAGGTGTTTTTTGTAAGAAGCACCCCATGTATTGTCCCTTGTAGTAAAGTAGATAATAGGAAAATTGGAGACAGTGATGAGTTTCCTGGGCCAGTTACTAAGCAACTTTTAGCTGCTTATAGTGAATTAGTTGGACTAGATATTATTGATCAAAGTAAATACTATGGGAACAAATAAAAATTAGTTAATTATTGGGTGTTATTTTAGGCAGTTCTAATTCATTTACAATGCTATTAAGTGCTTCTAGGTCATTTTGTATAATATATTCAATGTTTTTTATCTGTTCATCAATTTTATTCGAAATTTCTTCATATACTTTTTGAGCTTGTAATGTTGGAGCTCCATCAGCTAGGCCTATACTATCACTTAATTGACCTAGTCTATTGACCAAACCTCTATCTTGAAATGATCCTCTTTTTGACTTTTCTTGTTCATATATATCATCATTTCTTAATAGTATTGTTTCTATAGCAAAAATCTTCTTGTTTATATCTAATATAGATTGTTCTAATATATATTTTTTATCATTATCACATTTATTTAACCAAATTTGGGATTGAGACTTAATGCCTAGTATCTTTTTTAATCCATCGCTTGAATCATTAATTTTATCCCAAATTTGTTTCATAATATTGAATTGCATTGTGATATCTGAGCTGGTTACAGTAGATCTAGGGTCTTTATTTATTGTGAATAGTTGAGTAAATTCTTTGTCATCAGTTTTTATTTTTACTTTGTATTCACCTGGTGGTGCAAATAAATCGACTAATCTACGTCCGTCTATACTTTTACCTTCTATTCCAGTAGGGTCAGGGTATCTCATATCCCAAATAAATCGATTGAGCCCTTTAAATAAATGAATATCTGGATTTTCTTCATTATTAGAATAAGTGTTAATTTCTTTGTCTTCTTTATCTAATATAGTTATTTCTACTAGTTCGGATATATTATTAATATAAAAATTAATTATGGCTCCATTTGGAGGGTTGTTACCTGAATCAAGGTAGGTTCTTTTTATTTCTCCTTTAGAATTCGTATCTGATATAAACGTTGAAAAAACTCCTAGTGTTAATAAATATGTTTTCATACCTATTGATTTATGTTTCATATTATCCATTTTATTGTAAAAAGACGGGGGATATATATACCTAATGGTTGGACGAGGTTTTAATAGAGTAATTTGTTGATTAATATTATCTTTATTTAGTTGGTGTAAAGGAGATAAATCGTCTAGTATCCAAATAGCTCTACCATGAGTCGCTACTACTAGATCTAAATCTTTAACAATCATATCGTGTATAGGCACTTTAGGCAGGTTAAGTTGAAGTGATTCCCAATTTCCCCCATCATCAAATGATAAATACACACCGCCTTCAGTACCTGCATATAATAATCCTTTTTTACTAGGATCGTGCCTTATAACTCTTGTAAAATCTATATCACGTATTCCGTTAGTTATTAGATCCCAAGACCTACCGTAATCATTAGTTTTAAAAAGATAAGGTTTAAAGTCTCCGTGCTGATAACTAGTTACAGCAATATATACAGTAGCCGGGTCATGACTTGAAGGGTCTATTGAGCTTACCAGAGACCATTCTGGTATATTGGGAGGAGTTACATTCTCCCAAGTTTGTCCTCCGTTTTGAGTAATATGGATGAGTCCATCATCTGATCCAGCCCATATTAATCCAATATTTAATGGAGATTCAGCTACTCTACTTACAGTACATCTTTCAAAAGGAGCTATATTT